>Ga0335069_10000165_pt1 | contig 113740 bp, 139 predicted proteins | sample Lox_Sample_11_FD_206714 | JGI IMG/M metagenome (GOLD analysis project Ga0335069, IMG submission 206714) | Soil microbial communities from Loxahatchee National Wildlife Refuge, Florida, United States - Lox_Sample_1.1 | ecosystem: Environmental > Terrestrial > Soil > Wetlands | place: USA...
GGCTCGCGGGAACGGCCGGGAAGCGGCTCATGCCGCCGTGGAGTTCGGACGACCTGTCGCGGGCGGTGGGTGTCGACCCGGAGCGCTTCGACCGGCACACCGCCCTGGGCGACGTGCGCTGGGTGATAGCGCAGTGGGACGCGGTGATGGGTTGATGCGGATCAACCGGACGTGGCGGCACCGCATCGACTCGTCGCGCCACGGTGCCCGCAGGTGGGTCGTCTACGCGGCGGTCGCGCTGGGCGCGCTCGCGGGGGCGCACCTGCTCTGGTCGTGGCTGTTCGCCGTCCCCGACACCGTGGCCGCGCAAACCCGCTCGACCGTCAACCGGGCCGCGGTGGTGTCGTCGTTCGCGCAGGACTTCGTCACCGTGTGGCTGACCGCCACCGACCCCCACGTCCTCGACGCGTTCGCCACCCCGCCCGACGCGATGGTCACACCCCCGACACCCGCGGTGGTGCTCGGCGCCCCCAACGTCGTCGCCGTCGAGCTGGTCGGCAACGCCGGCAAGAACGCAGCCGCCGAGCAGTGGTCCGTCGTTGTCGGCGTCACCCAACGCCCGTGGGAGTCGGCCCCGCCCACCCGGGCCCTGTACCGGGTGTCGATCCTGTGGAGCAGGTTCGGGCCCCGCGCGACCGGCATGCCCGCCCGCGTCTCCGGGCCCGGCGCGGGCGCGGACCTGCCGGTGGCCTACCCGGTGACCCTCGGGCAGGGCGACCCGCTGTGGACGCTGGTGTCCGGCTGGGCCGCCGCCTACCTCACCGGCTCGACGCCGGTGAGCCTGTACATCACCACCGACTCCCTGATCAGCGGCCTAGGCGGTGCCTACCAGTCGGCGACATTGACTGGGCTGCGCGCCGACACCAACCCCGCCGCCAAACCCGCCGAAGGGCAGCGGATACGGGTCTACGCCCAGGTCGACGCGCTCACCGCGCAATACGCCCACACATACATGAGCTACCCCCTGACGCTGCGCGGGGTCGGCGGGGCGTGGAGAATCGCGGCCATCGACCGCGCCCCGGCGATGATCGCCGACGACGACCCCCAACCGGTAACGCAAGGAGACAACAACCATGGTTGAGACAACCCAGGCCGCGGCGGACCTGTTTTCGGCCATCCCGTCGATGTGGAGCGACGGGCGGGTCACCGCCGCGATCGTCGTCATCGCGATCGGCGCCATCATCGCGATCGCCAAGATCCACCACGGCATCGGCAAGGCGATCGGCCTGTTCCTGGGGGCCGTCGTGCTGGGGGGTCTGGTGCTGGGATCGACCGGCGCCCTGGCGTCGATCAAACACACCCTCGACAACCACGGCGGCATAACCTCCGGCGACTACGGCCGCTGACCCGTGAACGACGAACGCGCGCGCGTCTACACCGACGTGCGCGACTTCCCCATCCACGTGTCCTACATGGACGAGCGGACCCGCATCTGGGGCGCCCCCTACCGCATCTGGGACGGCACCGCCGTGATCGTCGGCCTGTCGGCGACCGGGTGGGCGATGTGGCACTGGCTGGACTCCGGGCACCCCGTCATCATCGGCATCCTCGGCCTGACCCTCACCGCCGCGGCGAGGTGGCTGGCGAAGATGATGCCGATCTCACGCCCGAGCCCCGCATGGCGGGCCCGCTGGCTGGCCACCGCCATCACGGCCCGCCCGCGGCGCGCCGACACGGCCGGCGGCGACCCGTGGCTGTCCCCACCCAAGGCGGTGATCGGCAACCTGGTGTTCACCCACGGCGGGGTGTACGCCGAATACCTTCTGGCCGGGCAGCCCGGCGGGATGATGCCCCACGAGCAGCGCCGCGCCGTAGCCGCGCGACACCGCCCCCTGGTGCGCCAACTGCCGTCCGGGTTCGTTCTGTGGGGGGTGTGCGCCCCGGTCGGGCGCCGCGAGCTGATCAACCGGATGCTGCGCGGCCACACCGACCAGCCGCGCTGGGTGTCGGAAGTCCGTGCATGGGAACCGGCCTTCGACCGTAAACAGTTCTGGGAGCCGGTGTTCGGTTTGCGGGTGCCCGTCGACGCCGGACAGGCCGGGCGCTCCAGCGTCGGCGGGCTGGCGAAGACGTGGAAAACCATCGTAGGGGCCGAGCCCGACAACGCCGGAACCCTCGACGGGTACCGCCGCTTCGCCGACGAAATCCTCGCCAAGATCCCCGCCGAGTTCAACCCCGTCCCGGCCACGCCCCGCCAGATCCGCTGGTGCTACCACCGCCACTGGACACGCGGCACCGACACCGAGCCGTTCCCGCACGGGCCCGGCGGCCCCGAGCGGTTCGACCCCGCCCACTTCCTCGACATGCCAGCCGTCTTCGACGAGGGCGACCAGGCCGGTCGCACCGGCCCGTGGTGGCGCCGGTGGCTGCCGTCGCTGGCGCCGGTGCTGCGCATCGACACGGCGGGCGGTAATTCGTATCAGGCGCTGCTGGCGGTCGACCAGCTGCCCCGCCAGGGCCTCGCGCATCCCGGCGCCGAATACCTCATGTCCGTCTACGACGTGCCGACCGACGCGCAGGTCGACTGGTACGCCCACGTCGACACCCGCTCGCGGGAGCGCGCCCTGGTCGGGGTGGACCGGGCGCAACGCAACCTCGACGACCAGGCGTGGCAGACCAGCGGCCGCGGCGATTTGGCGCGCCGCTACGACTCGTCGGTCGACTACCGCCAAGCCCTGGAGGCCAGCAAGCTCGAACGCGAAACACAAACCACCACCGTCGTGGCGGTCGGCGCCTCCTCCCGCGCCTGGGTGCTGCGCGCGGCCGCCGCGCTGCGCACCCACATGGCCGAGGACATGGAGATCGTGCTGAGCGGACCGGCCGGCGCGCAGCGGGCCCTGTGGTGCCTGGGGGCCACAGGCGCCGCCGACCAGTCACCGCGCTCACAGTTCCGCCATCCCACCACCACCACCGAATGGGCGCGGTTCGCGCCGCTCGCATCGGCCGAACTGGGCAACGACACCGGCATCCTGCTGGCCGCGAACCTGTCCACGGCCCGTCCTGGCCCGGTGTACGTCGACCTGGAGGGCTCCGCGGCGCGGCGCGACGCCCCCGGCATGCTGTGGTTCGGCCCGCCCGGCGGCGGCAAGTCGCAGGGCTGCAAACGCGTCGCCGACGCCCTGATCAAACGCGGCTCCCAGGTCACCGTCATCGACCCCGGCTCGAAACGCGAATGGGAGCACGCCCTGGCGCACCACGGCGACGCGGTGGCGGTGATCGACCCCACGGCGGGCCGCTGGTCGATCGACCCGCTGCGCCTGTTCCCGCGGGCGGTGGCGGTCGAACACACCCTCGACCACCTTTTGCCGCTGCTGGGCGTCGAACCCGACTCCGCAGCCGCCGGGCAGCTGAACCTGGCGCTGCGCGACGAATCCATACCGAGCCTCGCCGCGCTCACCAGAACGTTGCGCCCCGACGGCGAGCACCCCGAGCTGGCCGCCAAGCTGCGATCCTGGGCCGGCGTGGACTACCTGCGCGGCCTGTTCGACGACACCCTGCCCGTCCCGCCCATCGCGCAGCACGACGCCGTCATCTGGCTCACCCACTCCCTCGAACTGCCCACCATGAGCAACACCGACAACCTGCACCTGTACGGCCGCCAGTCCCGGCGGGCCCGCGCGGGTCTGGCCGTCTACGGCCTCATCGCGGCCCTGACCCGGCTCACCTACACCAGTGCGGGCCGCGACCGCTGGGGGTGGCTGATCTGCGAGGAGGCCCGCACCTACCTGGCGTCCCCGGCCGGGCGGGAGGAGGCCACCCGCACAATCACCCAGGGCCGCAAGGAGCACTACGGCCTGATCGTCATCTCCCAGCACATCGAGGACTTCGACGGCATCCCCACCCAGGACCTGCCGATGCGGATAATCACGCCGTTCAAACCCGCCGAGCGCGACTACGCCCGCGCGGTGTTCAAGCGGATGGGCATCGACCCCGACCAGTACCCCCAGGTCCTCGACACCCGCACCGCGGAGGGCCACGGCTACGCCTACTTCATCGACCACCTGGGCCGCGCCGGGCTGGTGGACCTGCTGGCCCCGGTGCAACCCGAACTGGTCGGCGCGTTCGACACCCGCAACCTCGACCAAACAGTACAATGCCTACATGATGGATCCGGAAGACGCTGAAAACGACTACTGCGTTCAAGGCAAGTTCGACGGGGTACTTGCCCACAAAGCGCAGATGGACGGACGCTTGTACGTGAGCAGATGAGCGACATGAAGCTCTACCAGTGGCGCACGCCGCACGGCTGGCTAGCAACGGAGATCTACATCGGCGACGTCAGCATATGCGTGGCGCCGGACGAGGACGGGCACTGGCATTGGCGCATCGGAGATGAAGGCGCCGACTGGCAGCCCATCGAAACGCTCGACGACCTGGCACGCTGCATCATCAAAGCACGCGGAATCGTCGCAATCCTGTCGTATCCAGGGTCCCAATGACGGCCGCCGCAGACCACCCGAACCAGCCACCCAGGCGAAGCTGGGAGGAGCGCCACCAGTTCGGGTGGGACGCGCTGGCTGTCGCCATCGACTACTACTCGACGCTCATGGAGGAGTGGGATGACTGACCACATCTGCCCCATCTATGACTGCCGCTGCCCAGCCGGAGACGCCGCCCGCATCGCATTCGCACGGGTCAACCTCATGATCGACGAGAAACACCCCGACGACCAATACTGGCAGGCCTGGGACCAGTTCGAGGCCGCCACCATGACACGCTTCGAGCAATGCCGATGCCCGACCCAGACCTGACCGCCGCCAAAAGGGTCCTAGCCGTACTCACCGGCCTGCCCTGCGACAACACCTGGTGCAACCACCCCGTCGCCTACACCGTCAACTGGCACGGCTGCCACCACCAACTCCTATGCGGCCCCTGCTGGGACAAAACCGCCAAAGTCCTCGAACACTACGGCCAATGCCCCTGGTGCCACACCATCTACCTCCCCGAGCACCTGGTCAACGCCGAAAAGCTATGACCACCGCACTAGCGGCCTGGCTGCACACACACACCCACACCCGCCGCGCCTGGCTCCTCATACAGGCATTATGGGCAACGTGGATCACCGCACTGATGACCGCACCCCACGCCGCAGCCTCCGCAGCCGCCGACGAACTCTCCTGGACCGGCCTCAAAGACAGCTACGGCGTGCCGATCGGAGCGCACGTCGTGGCGACCGTCCCCATGCTCGAAGCCCTGGACAAGCAGGGCACCCCGTTCGGCGTCGACCCGGCCCAGTGGGGCCCGGCCTTGGCGGACAGGATGGTCACCGCGCTGGGGTTGACCGGCCTGGGCGGGGTGCTGGCGTTCGAGTCGGCCGCGCTGGCGTTTCTGTGCGCGGTGGGGATCTGGCTGGTGCGGTTCGCCCTGTCGACGACGTGGCTGGGCTGGCTCGCCGCTGCGGCGCGCCCGATCCTCGTTAACGTTAACGCCGTGGAGGCGCAGTTCCACCTGGTCGCCGGGGTGGGCCTGGTGTGCGCGGTGGTCGGCGCGGTGGTGGGTGTGATGCGCGGGGTGGGCCGCGGTTTGGGCATCATGGCCGGCGGTGTCCTCGTGTTCGCGGCATCGCTGTTTCTGCTGCGCGACCCCCTGGGCGAGGAGACGGGCGACAACGGGGTCCTCGGCATAGGCCGCAGCCTGGGGTTTCGCATCTCGCAGGGCTTCGGCAACAACGGCCCGCTGACATCGGGCGGCATGGACGCGCAGCTGGACCGGCTGTCGTCCTCGCTGGTGGACGTGCTGGTGCGCCAGCAGGTGGAGCAGGTCAACTTCGGGCACGTCATCGACTCGGTGCCCGGCGCGGCGGCGGCCTACAACGCGGCGCTCATGTCGCCCGACCCGACCGTTAACGCCGCGCACGCGGTGGGGGTGTACGACCCGTCGGCCCTGGCGCACGCCCAGCAGCTCACCGAGGGCTCGGCGGCGCTGTTCGCGCTGCTGATCTGCGTGGTGGGTGTTGTTTTGCTGGCCGTGTGTTACGTGGGCGCCGAGGTGGTGCGCATCGGCTTCAAAGCCTTCTTTTATGTGCTGATCATCGGCCCGGCGGCGCTTTTGGCGATCCCGCCGGGCCCGCCGCGCCAGTTCGCCAAGCGCGCCGCGTTCAGGCTGGTGGTGTTCGGTCTGGAGACCCTGGTCGCCACCGTCGGGCTGGGCGTGTTGGTGATCCTGCTGTCCGACACGGCCCGCGGCACACTGCCCGGCGTTAACGGCATGGCTGCTCCGATGGCCAAACTTTTGGTGATGGCGATGATCGGGGTCGGCGGCGCGTTCGGGTTCCGATACTTGCTTAAGTCGCTGTTCGGGGACCGTGGGATCGCGGGCCCGGTGCGGGCGTTTCGGGCGGTGTCGGGCGGTTCGGCCGCAGCGGAGAGAACCATCCAGGAGGCCGGGCACATCCGGCGCCGAGCCCAGGCGGGCGCGTCGTGGCTGTCGTTGGCGACCAGCAGATCCGCCGGGCCGCCGCCGCCGGCCCGTCAGGCCCACCCGACACCCGCCCCGGCGCGCACCCAGAGCCAAACCGCGAGCCCGCCCACAGGCCAGACCACAAGCCAGCCCGGGCCCGCGAGCCCGGCCCAGCCAGCCGGCCCGGCTCCGGCGAATGGGCGCACACCCGCCCCGCCGCGAACGGCAGCCGCCGCGGGCACCGCCGCCACCATTGCCGCCGCTGCCCTCCCGGCAGCCGGTGCGGCCAAAGTCGCCGCGGGCGCAGCCAGGATCGCCACGACGAGCGCTGCTACTCAGGCGCGGTCACTCGCCGCGCAACCACCCGCCGCGCCGCAAGCCAACCCGCCACGAACGACCACGCCACCGTCCCGCACGCAACCCCAACCCTCCGCGCCAACCCAACCGGCCGACAAAGCCGCCACGCCGACCCGGCCGCCCAAGGCAGCCACACCCGCGCGCCCAGGCCCCAAACAGCCGCCGCCCGCAACCCCGCGCGAGCACCCCAACGATCCGCCGCCACCCGCGCGCACCCCAGGCAAACCGCCCGGCCAGTAAAGGGATGATTCGATGAGTGAAGAAAGCCTGCTGAAAACACGGCTCACACAATCTGCCCTTGATTTCGAGGACGTAGGGACCGAGCCGCCCGACCACCGTTAACGACACACCCCGCCGCAAACAGGGCCCGCCGCAACCACGGCGTTATCCTGAGAACGCCGAAGAAGCGAGACCCCCGTGTTCCTCACGCGCCTGCTGCGGGCACGCCAACCCGACCCCGAACCGCCTGTGACGCCCAACTTCGACGCCCCGGGGCTCACCCACCACTGGCAGCTGGTCGAGCGCCACGAAATCAGCAGCGACCTGGCCGACGACCTGCCCGAGCACGAGAAGGCCGCCATCATCTCCGACGCCCGCCTAGCCGCCGCCGAGTGGGCCGCCCGCGAGGGTGTCGGCGTGACCCACGTCGAAGCGTTCAAACGCCGCCTGCAGGTCGGCATCCGCTTCGAGCTGACCGTCGCCAAAGCGGTCGCCAACCCCGCCTGGGACGAGTTCGAGTGGGTGTGGTCGTCGCGATGGCGCGACTGGCAGCGCCGACTGGGCGCGCTGCGCCGCTACGAGAAGCACGGCCGCGCCCATCCCATCCGGGCCCTGCCCGGCGGTGCCATGGTGATACCGCTGCACCAACGCCACCAACACGAAAGCGACCCCACCTAGTGGGCGCGGCACCGCAAATGGACCTAGAGGAGCTGGCCGCCCTTTTGGGGGAGCACGCGCTCGCCGTCTACTCCTGGGGGCCGGAAGGTTGCCGATGCCAAGAATGGGACGGCGACAGCGCTGATCACCCGCGGCACCAGGCGGAGATGATTATCGCCAGGTGCGGCAACGGGTAGCTACCGCCGCCGCTAACATCGACCCCGTGATCGGGGTCGCGATATCCACCTGGCGCCGCCCGGACACCCTCGCGCTGGCCCTGAACGAGTGGGCGCGGCGCCTCGCCGGGGTGTCCCTGCTAGTCGTCAACCACGACGAGCAGGGCCGCGGCGTCGCCGAAACCAAAAACGCCGGGCTGGCCGCCCTCATGGCCGATCCCCGAATCACCGACCTGTTCTTGGCTGATGATGATGTGTCTCCCATCGCCGACGACTGGGCCCGCCCCTACGTCCAATCCCCCCACCCCCACCTGATGCACTGCTGGGGAGCCAACCGCTACGAACGCGAAATCGACGGCCACACCATCTGGTCGTGGCCCCGCGGGGTGCTCCTGTACGCCAGGAGGGCGGTCGTCGAGCGCGTCGGCGGCATGCGCCCCGACTTCGGCCCGGTGGGCGGAGAGCACGTCGAATGGTCGCGCCGCGTCCACAACTGCGGGTTCACCCCCCACCCGTTCATGGACGTCGCCGGATCCAACCGGCTGTGGTGCTACGACACCACGGCACCGACCACCCTGCCGAAAACCCGCTACACCGACCGCCGCTGGAAAACACGCCGCCAACGCCTCCTGGAGTCCTATCGGCACTCCACCGAACACGTCGCTTTGCCCCTGCCCGCCCATCAGTTAACGTCACCGCTGTGAAATGGTCGCCCGACGAGGGGCTGATCACCGCCGTCCGGACCGGCCGCTGCACGCAGCGCTACGCGACCATGACACCGGCGGACCGCTCCTGGGTCGTCGCCGGGCTCACCCGCGCCGGATACACCGCCGAACGGATGGCCGAACTGATGGGCTGCAGCCTGCGCACGGTGCGGGTGATCAAAGCTGAGCCGATGACACGCATGGCCGAGCTGCTGCAAACCGAGGCCGCCGCGTTCGAGGCCGAACTGTCCCTGGCCCGCTCCGAGCACGCCCGACTAAACTCCGAGCTGGCGTCGTGCACCCTGGCACAACGACGGATGCGCGCCAACCTGATCCGCGTCACCTCACCCCGGATCACCGAAGGCCATCCGCTGTGCGCGCGGGGCGTGCACCGCATGACCCCCTACAACACCTACGAGAACGGCGGCCGCCGGTGGTGCCGCGAATGCCACCGCATACGCGAGGCCGGGCGACGCGCCCGCAAACGAGCGGCCCGCACCGAAGCGCAGCCCAAGACGAGGATAAGTTGACCTGATGGGATTCGGCATCATCGGCACCGCCCACCTGGGCGCGCCGCGGCGCGTGCACGGCGACTACGACTACCTCGTCACCGGCGGCATGGGCTTCATCGGCCGCCACACCATCGCCGAGCTGCGCCGCCAACACCCGCAGGCCCGCATCGTCAGCCTCGACAACCTCGCCACCGCGCAGCAGGACCGCACCGACCCGTTAACAGAGTTCGTGGCCGGCGACGTCGCCGACACGTCACTGGTCAACCACCTCGTCAGCAGATGCAAAACCGCCGTCATCCACCTCGCCGCCGACTCGCGGGTGCTGCCGTCCCTGCACGACCCCGCCAAAGTCCTCGACACCGCCCGAACAAACATCATCGGCACCGCCAACATCCTCGCGGCGATGACCAAAACCATCGACCCGCTCACCCTCGTCTACGCCGGGTCGTCCACCGCCTACGGCGACACCAGCGTCCCGCAAACCGAGACGGACCTGCCCAGCGTCAAAAGCCCCTACGCGGCGACGAAACTGGCCGGCGAGCTGCTCATCAGATCGTTCGCGGTGACATTCGGGCTCGACGCCGTGGTGCTGCGCTACTTCCAGGTGTACGGGCCCGGCCAACCCACCGAAGGCGCCTACGCCCTGGTCACCGGCGTGTTCATGCGCCAGTACGCCGCCGGGCAACCGTTAACGATAGAAGGCGACGGCACCCAGACCCGCGACTTCGTCCACGTCGCCGACGTGGCCCGCGCCAACGTCGCCGCCCTCGGGTTGCGCAGCAGCGGCGGGCTGCCCATCAACATCGGCTCCGGGCAGATGCACTCCGTCGCCGAACTGGCCGACCTGATCTCCCTCAACCAGGTCCACGTCCCCGCCCGCCGCATCGACCTGGCCGCCACCTGCGCCGACATCACCGCCGCTAAGAGCCTGCTCGGGTGGGAACCCGAAATCAAGTTCGCCGACGGGATACACGCGATGCTGGCCACGCTGGGCGCCCAGCGGCGCGAGGAGACCAGCGGCCACGACATGCGCCCCGGCCCCTACCTGGCGCCCAAACCCGACCCGGCCGACCCGTGCCACCGCGGCCAGTGCTACAGCCTCCTACGCCACTGCATAGAGCTGTGCGAACCCGGCTACGGCCTGGAGTTTGGCGTGCAGACCGGGCACTCGCTGGAGCTGATCGCCCGCCGCCTGTACGGGGTCGGGTTCGACAGCTTCAACGGCCTCCCCGAGCCGTGGGGCCCCTACCCGAAAGGCATGTTCGCCCACCACCCGCCCGCGATCCCCAACACGCGGATCGTCGTGGGATGGTTCGCCGACACGCTGCCCACGTTCGACTTCACAACCGTGCAGCCGCTGCGCCTCATCCACATCGACTGCGACCTGTACAGCTCCACGAAAACCGTGCTTGAGCACCTCGGCCCGCACCTGGCGCCCGGCACGATCCTGGTGTTCGACGAATACCTGTACGACTGGCCGCCCAACGAGGCCCGCGGCGGCGACGAGCAACGCGCCTGGCGCGACTTCACCCAAACCCACCCCGTGCGCTGGAAGGTGATCGGCCACGCCGCAGGGGCATGGGCCATACAGGTCGCCTAAGGGGGTATGCCGATGGGCGGTAATACGGATCGGATAGACCCGGCGCTGCTGGGGCCCGACCTCGGGGCGCAGGTGTCCTGGCCGGTCACCGACGACCCGATCCCCGACTCTCCGATGGCCCGCTGCTTCAATGACACCTGGCAGATCCACAAGAACGACAACTACATACCGGTGTACGAATCGATTTTCAGCCCCTACCGCGACAGGCCGATACGGATGCTGGAGATCGGGGTGAGCCGCGGCGGCTCGCTGCAGCTGTGGCGCCGCTACTTCCACCCCGACTCGATAATCGTCGGCTTGGACATCAACCCGGGCTGCGCACGGTTCAACGACCACGAGCATGGCATCTGCGTGCGCATCGGCGACCAAGCCGACATTGATCACCTCAACGAGCTCATCGACGAATTCGGCCGCTTCGACATCGTCCTCGACGACGGATCGCACCTACCCACCCCCACCCTCACATCGTTTCAGCACCTGTTCGCCCACGGCCTCGCCGACGGAGGCGTGTACCTCGTCGAGGACCTGTGGTTCTGCTACATGCCCGTCGGGCAAGACGAGCACTGCCCCACCTTCGTCGACGTGGTCAAATACCTGATCGACGTCATGCACCAGGAGTGGGTCGGCCACAACACCCTCGACGCGTTCAGCCTTGAGGGGGCCCGGCTGCTCGCCGAGCATCCCGGCAGCGCCGACCAGATCGCCTACGGCACCGTCGACCCGCTGCAGGCCACCGTGTGCCGCGTCCCCAACCCGTACCGCATCCGTGAGCACCGGGTGCCGCTGGCCGCCACCCTCATCGCTGGCATCGAGGTGTACGACGGCATCGTGGCCATCCACCGCCAGCCCCGACACCCGCCCAACGTGCTGCTGAACGTGACAGGAGAATTCTGATGCCTGACGTGATCATGTTCTGCTTCGCGGGACGCGAGCCCAACATGCGGCTGCAACTGCCGTTCATCCGGCGGATATTGGACGAGCATCCCAACATCCGCTGGGACTGCTGGAATTTCGCCGGGAACTGCGGGATCGGCGGCAACCGGCAGGACTCCGACCGTGACTACGTGGCGTCGATCAGCGGCGAGCGGATTCGGGTGATCAACGACCACGGCCCGATGCAGCACAACGAGGCCTACCGCTACTACGCCAGCAACAGCGCCTACCGAGATGTCCTGTTCGTCAAGCACGACGACGACGTCGTGTTCTGGGAGACGGCGCGCTTCGACCTGTTCCTCGACGCCGTCGACAAGCACCGCGGCGCGTGCGTGACCGCGAACGTCGTCCACAACGGGGCCTGCGCGCCCCTGCAGCCAACCTGGCGCGACGTGACACGCCTGAACGTCCCCATCCTCGACATCCACAAGTCCCAGGAGTTCGGCGACGTCTGCCACCGCCACTTCCTCGACCACCCCGACGCCTACCTGCGCCAAACCCCCGAACTGATCCGCACCGACGACTGGCTGTCCATCAACCTGGTCGGCTACGACTGGCCCACCCTGCGCTACTGCATCGACACGATCGGCACCCCCCACCCCGAATACCTCGCCGGGCGGCACATGCTCGTGAAGGGCAAATGGCACTACGGCAAGACCTTCGGCGACGAGGGCACCTTCCAGACGCTCAACCGGATCATCGTCAAAGGCTTCTGCGCCGTCCACCTCACCTACGGGCCGCAGCGCCAACCCGAGCCGAAGCTGGCACGGTGGCGGGCCCGCTACGCCCGGGTGGGCGCCGACTACCTCGCCGACGCCGCCCCCGAAGCGCTGCCCCTACCCGCCCTGTCGCCCGACGTGGTGCGCGGCTACACCCACGAGGCCCCGCCGCCGCCGCCCGACTGGCACGCCCGCTACCGAGGGGACGGCTGGTCGCGGCGCAAAATCATGCGCACCGTCGCCAACAGCCACCGAGGCGTCGTCAACAAGATCGGCCGCCAAAACGAGGCCCAGACCGCCGAAATGTTCGCCCGCATGATGTCCTGCCCGTCGGAGGCCCAGGCCGCGCAGTTCGCCCGACAGTGGGCCGCCTGCACCAACACGAAAGCCGAGCGGGACCTGATCCTGGCCTGGTGGCCCGACGAGGACACCGACTACGGGCTCTGACCGCTCACTTGGTCTTGCGGCCAGTCTTCTTCGGGGTGAACGGCGGCGCCTTCCGGTCCCCGAAGTTCGCCAGCTTGCCCTTGCTCTTCTTCTTGGCCATGCGGGCGAGCCTAGTCAGCGGCTCGGCGCCGCGCCCCGATCAGCGCCGGTGAGCAGCCGGATCTGCCCGGCGGTGCGCGCCCCCAGGTAGGCCCGCAGCCGCGCCCGGTTACGGTCGGTGGCGGCACGCTCCTCCGCGCTCACATGCGCCGCGCCCCCGGCGAACCGCCCAGCCGGCCAGCCCGGGGTGTGAAACAAGTGGTACGCCGGGCCCTCCACGTAGCGGGTCAACCGCCGGGTGCACACCGCGAACGCCCGCACCATCGCCCTGTCGTCGTAACCCCAGCCGGCCATCTGTTCGTCCCACCGACCGACGGCGCGCATCGTCTGCGCAGACACCACATTGACAGCCCCGACGGCGCTGCCCCCGTACATGGTGCGCAGAGGCTTGATAGTCGCAGGGTCCACACCGGCCCGCACCGCCGCACTGCCCTCCGGGCTCAGGTAGTGGTACGAGGTCATCGGCACCACCAGCCCCGGCGCGGCGGTCGCCATGTCCACCGCCAGCCGCAGCGAGGACGGCGGGACGAGCATGTCGGCCTCGACGAAACAGAAGCAGCCCACCCTCCCCGCCTCGGCGACACCGCGGTTGTAGGCCGCCGAGCGGCAGAACGGGCCGCCACTGCGGCCGTCGTCGGCGACGATCACCGGCCAGCCGGTCACCTCAAGCCGCTGCCTGACGACGACCAGGTTCGCGGCCCGGTCGGGGTCGCCGCGGTCCCGATAGGGCACGACCACCGCCACCGACGTCACGGTGCGCCTAGTTCTGCGGTGCGACGAGCAGCCCGGCCCGGCGGGCGTAGCCGCGATGCGCCGCGCACGCCCTGCGGTACCGCGCCGTCCCCGGCTGACGGGTGTAAGAATGCCAGAACGTCACGCAGCCGCACGGGTGCTCCCGGTCGGGCCCGTCGACGGCCACTGCCACCGACTCCCGCGGCGTCTCTGCGGGGCCCAGCCGGAATTCGCCCATCGGGATCGGCGGTCCGTTCGGGATGTCGGTCATAAGTCACACCGAAGGCGCTCGTCGAGCCATTCGACAGCCCGCAGCACGACCATCGAGTAGGCCAGGATCTGATAGGTGATCATCGCCATCCACACCTGCACCACCTGCTCGTCGTCGGTCATCGCGACCCGCAGCGCCTAAACGGTCTGGCCATCACGCCCTCCTCCTATTCCCCCGCCGGGTCGGCATGTGCCTGCGCACGGCACGGCGCCCGGCGGCAGTATGACCCCCGCCACTCGTGCCGCCGGGGATCGCCACACCGTGACGTTCATACAGTGGCAACGCGCGGTAACGAGGCGAATACCCGATCACCTTGGTGATCGCCGAAAACATGCCCGCCTTGTGGGATTCCTTGTGCGCGAACCGTTCTCGTAGATACGGGTTTGCGTAGAAGTAGCGCATTTGCTTCTTGGAAACAAAGCCGAACGGCAAGCCGTGCCCGTGTCGTCCCTTACGGTGCCCCGTGACCGTTCTACGCGAATGGCCCCGGCGGTGTGCCGTTGTGTGTCGGCGGGTGGCCATCAGACATGCCTCCATCTGGCTCGGCGGATGATCTGGCTGACGTACACCCGATGCAGGCCATACTCCTCGGCGAGCACGAGTTGCGTGACACCGCCGTGGGCGTATCGCGCCCGGATGGCCAGGACGATGTCGGCGCTAATTCGGGCGTTGCCGTTGCCTTCACCGCGGTTATGGGTGTTACCGGCGGCGTGGGTTCTGCCCTTCATGAACGTGCTGATCTTGGCGCGGGTGGCGTCAGTCATGTCGTAGATGGTGTGGCAGCCGTAGCACATCGGTTCGTAGCTGGTGATCAGCATCGGGTCTTCGCCATGCTGCCACGCCCAGGTGCGCGCAGGCTCATCACACTGGATGCAGTCGTAGTTGCGTGCGGGCCCGTAGGTGAGGCGGACAATCCTGTGGACGCGGCGGTACGAACCAGTGTTCTTTAACGGCGGTATCCAGGTTTGAACCCCGGCGATGCCATCGCAGACCTCAGCGACCATGCCGCCTCCGATTGGCCTGGATGGAGGCGGGAGGTTCCCGGCGCCGTGTCATAACAGCTCAGTGCCGGCTAACCACGGCACGCCGTGTTCGACTGGAGCATGTGACTCCACTTCGACATCGGCTTGCCGCGCTGAATGGTGGGATTGCGTCCCGCGGCCGTGTTGAACACCGACCGCGACTTGCCCCGACCCCTGCGCCTACGTCTGCGTGCCATGGACCCGATCCTATTGCTGTGGCGTGCGCTCACGCCGTGTCATCGGGCCGCGCGGTCGGCGAGGCCCCGGCATCTGCCTGCAGGGACCTGAGGATGCCGTCCAAACCGGTGCTCTCATCAGAGACCAAGCCCACAAACGCGGCGGAAGGAAATGTGCAACGCAGCAGCAGCGCCGCCTCCACACCGCCGGGCTTGCGGATCAAATCGCAGTTCATGGTCACCTCCTCAGCCCCGGGCTGATCGAACCAAATCTGGTTGTTGACGACGATGACCACGTGATTCACGGCAGCCTCACCTCCGCGGGCGCCGATTGCACAACCCTGGCAATCGCCTGGACCATCGCCACGATTGCCTCTTCCTCCGTGAGCATCGACTCCACAACCTTGGCGAGTGCCTGAACCATCGCCAACGTCTCGCCGAAATAAGCCGCCACGGTCTCGCCGTTGAACGGCTGACCCTCACGCTTTTCGACGTCTGCCTCGCAGTCGGCGATGATCATGCGAACAACATCCATACGCTTAGCCGGAGTGCTACGCGTGTCCGCATCCTCGACCTCGCGCGCCTGCCTGTCGAGTTCGTCGGCGATCGCCCGAGCCCTGTCCGCCTCCCAGCGCAACTTCGCGGCGCTGGCCGTCATAATGCCTCCTCCTGGTAGTCGGTGCGCATGGCCAGATGTGTCTGCTCCGCGGCGGCGGCGGCGATACCCTCACCGAATCCCCGCAGCGTGGCCGCCGCCATCCGCCAGCCGTGCGCGGCCTCGCCGAACCCCAGCTGGTCCTTCTCGGCCGCATAGGCCTCGAACCGCTTAATCAGGGAGTCCATCGAGACGCATGCCGAGGCACGGGCCTGCGCATAACCGGCGCGCCAGCCCTCGCTGTAGCCGTAGGCGTAGCCGGATCGCACTTCATGGGTGTCGGCCATTTAGGGCTCCTTCGATTGTTCGGTGAGGTAATCGGCATGCGAGGGCAGCGGCCAGAACAGGCCGCGCCGAAGACGCGCCACGACGGAGAAAAGCTGCTCATACCGCAGCGCAGCCACCACCGAGCGCCAGGCGTCGTTCAGCGTCAACGACGACATCTCCCTACAGGTCGCGCCACTCATAGCGGCATCACCCCGACCGGCCCGACCGACTCGATAGCGTCCAAATTCCAGACGCAGCCGCTGGCGCAATCCCAGCCGTAATACCAGCCCGGCCCGAAGCGCCGGGAGTACTGGTAGGGGGCGATGATCAGCCCGTCGTACTCCCCGGCGACCCGATGCCAGTCGACCGGCCAGGAGCCGCGCACGTATTCGTGAAACAGATTCCAACCGCGCATCAGGCGCGCATCTTCCGTCTCCACCGAATACGCGGCGTGAAACCAGTCGATGTCACCGGGGGTTCGCAGATGCAGCACGTCGTTGCCCGCGGCCAGCTCGACGGCATGCGGGACCGCCAGCTGTCCGAGTGCGAAGCCCTCGTCGTGGCACCAGCTCGGCCAATCGTCGTCGCCAGTCACGCTGACCCAGAAGCCCCTCGGCTTCATGAACGCCCGGGGTTCCCCCTGCTCGTAGAGCCTGCCGCGGTTGAACACGACCGGCTCGGCGGCGTAGTGGATCAGCTCCATGCTTCCTACCCTATAACACGATGGTGGCATTGTGGTCTGCGACATGACATGACCGCTAGGCCGTGCATCCGTCGTACTGCAGGCACGGGCACAACCGGTGCCCACGATCCCGGCACCTCGGATGCCCCATCTCCCCGCAGGTCAGGCACACACGGCACTGCCCCCACCCGCGGCCGTCCCACGAATGCTGCATCGGCATATGGCCGCAGCCCCGCGGCGCGCTCATGACGTGTCCCCGACCTCGATGTGGTGCTGCGGCGCCCCGACCGGGATCAGCGGCCACGGCTGGGACGGGTCGACGTCCTCGCAGTGCACCATCCGCGGGATCACGATCGAGTACAGCAGCGACCCGCTCACGTAGGCCCTGGAGCCCCAGCAGCGTTTGAACGTGCCGTCGGGACGAATCGGGCCGTCGCACACCGCCGAGCTGCCGTCCCACGCCGTGAGGCACGCGGGCGGCGCGTCGGCATGCGCGGCCGGCGGGTGAACCACCCCGACCGCCGCGGCGGCGATAACCGCCGCGGCCAGCCGCGCATACATGGTCCTGCCCTGGGGTTTCATGACTCACCTCGTTGCGTGGCGGGCGGTCGGCGTGTGCGCTGTCGGCACCAGCCGGCCGTGGCTGATGTGCGGCCCCAGGTTCGGTGTCAGCTGCGAGTAGCCCGCGTCGACCACCGGCTTGAGCGCACTGTTGAGGCCGTTGTAGACCTTCGGCGGCAGCACACCCTTGATCGGGGACAGGATCGGCAGATCCTGTGTGGGCACCATGTAGGTGGTGGTCACCCCACCCTTGGCGTTGACGGTTCGGCTCATCTGAACCGCGTCCGCCGGGCTCGACAACGCCGCCTGGGTGTGCAGCGTCTCACTGGTGCCCGGCACCTTCAGCAGCGCGCCCATGACCGCATTGACATCAGCCGGCAAGTCCCACGGCCGATCGGGGAAATTCGACCAGCCGTCGTACTGCTTGTACACCAGCGTGATGCTGTACGGGCTGTCGGTCGGTATCTGCCCGACCGTGTAACCCAGCACCGGGATGCGGGTACCCACGGGGAACAACGACGCGACGCCCTCGTCCGGGTCGGCGAACAAGTAGAAACTCAGCCGGCCCGGGGACGGCGGGGCGGCGCTGTCGTCGAGGGTGACAATCTCACGCTCGATGAGCAGCGTGCCCTCCGACTCCCCGCTGACCACCACCGGGTCGCCGGCGTTGATCGCGGACATGATGGCGCCGTTCAACATCGGCAGGCCGACCGCGATGGACTGGTCCCCGGTCAGCCCGGGGGATTGCAGCGTGCCCCAAGCCGCGCCGGCCTGCGCCGGCCAGTACACCACGTTGCCGGGCGGTGTGGGCCCGACCCAGTTCTGCCCGGTCTGCCGGGCGTGTTGCTCGTAGAAGGCCTCCCCGTTGCTGCCGAGGATTTTGGCCACTAGCGGGCTCTTGGGCACCGACGCGCCGGGCGCGTCGATGCGAACCGTGTCAGCAGCGAACACTGGCGCGGAAGCGCCCACGGCCGCCGCCAGGGCGACACCCGCGACCGCGACCGCTTTAGCTGTCCGTGTTTTCCTCATGGTCCTTCTCCTCCCTCTGGCGATTCGCCTGGCGTCCTCGCCCAACTCGCCCCGCCGCGCCGCTTTCACAATCGCGCGGGCCGCTGCTGGGCTGGTCTTAATGAGGGCGCGTGCCTCGGCTATCAGCCGGCGAAGCTCAACCTCAGTGCTACTGATTGGCGTACGGGTGGTGGTCATAATTGCTCCTCCGTTGTGGTAGTGGCCAGGGGAGATTCGAACTCCGCATCATCGCCCTACCCGGGTAGCCTTGGTCGGGGAGCCGATGCTTTTCATGGTGCCCTCCTGGGCCGGTGGTTCGGCGTGGGTTCCCACCTACCCCCATTATACGCCGTGGAGGCATTGTAGGCTAGGGGGTTAGGATACCGCCATGGCGAGAACCGCCCCCAAACCCCCGAGCGGCCTGATCGACACGACCACCACCATCGCCCCCGACCAGCTGAACTACTACCACCGAAACGCCCGCCGCGGCGACGTCAACGCGATCATGCGGTCCCTGCTGAAACATGCCCAGTACAAGCCGCTCACCGGCAACATCGGCACTTACACCGGACGGCCCAACGAGATCCTGGCCGGGAACCACACGCTGCGCGCGATCCGCCAGCTGGCCGCCGACGACCCGGCCGACCCGCGGTGGCAGTCAGTGAAGGTCCATTGGGGCGACTGGGACGACGACACCTGCCGCACCATCAACCTCGCCGACAACCGCACCGCCGAACTCGGCGGCTACGACACCGCCGAGCTGGTCGCGCTGCTCAACGGCGTCGACGACACGGACCTGTCGAGCATCGGCTACACCGTCGAGGACGTATCAGATTTGCGGGCGTCTCTAGAGGAGCAGGACACGCCGATCGTCGATCAACGCCCACCGCGCCTCGGCGAAGATGGGCTGATCGACAGCAACGACATCACCGAAAACAAGGAAGGCTACGCTGACGCGGCGAGCCGGCTGGTGGTGTTGGTGTATCCGATCCCGCAGTTCGTTTGGGCGCAGGAGCAGTTTGGGAAGTTCCGGGCGGACCGCGGGATAGACACCAACACGGAAGCTGTGTTGGCGCTCCTCGCGGATTACACCGGCGTGGCCCCGCCGGAGGCGGAGGGGTTCGAGCCCGCGGGGGTGGCTGTTGAGGGTTGACGCGGCGCGCCTGCTGACCCGCGAGCAAGCCACCGAGCTTGTCGGGCTGAAACCGGCTGTTATGACACCGAACGTGGACGCGCCTGCGTTTGTGCACGACGCCGACACCGGCGAGCTGATCCTGGCGTATCTGCCGCTGGAGGATCCGGGGCCGCTGCGGCGGGCGATGCTGACGGTGGACTGCTCGTCGGGTGTGCAACGCAACCGCAACTACCGGTCGCAGTCGCGCACATTCGGATACGCGCCGCGTCGGCCGGTGTTGCGCCGCGAAGGCTGCAGCCACACGTCGATCTGCATTGAGCAGCCCGACGTTGAACAAGTCCTGGAGAACTACGCAGACCAGCTGGGCCGGACCTTCAACAGTTTCGCGCCCGAGGTGGTCGAGGCTAACCGCGTCACCTTGGGTGACGTGCTGCCGCAGTGGCGGCTGGGGAAGGAGAAGCTGTGGACGTCGGGGGTGATCAACAACACCGCCGCCCTGCCCTATCATCGGGACGGTTACAACTTCCCCACCTGGTCGGCGATGTCCGTCATCCGCAGGGGCGTCCGCGGCGGTCACCTGCACGTCCCCGAATATGGTGTGGTGCTGCCGTGCTCTGACGCGACCGTCGTGTTCTTTGAAGGTTTCAGGCACGTTCACGGCGTCACCCCGATCGTGCGCGTGAAGAAGGGCGAAGGGTATCGGATCAGCGTCGTGTATTACGCCCTGCGGGGCATGAAGAACTGCCGCGAAGCCGCCGAAGAGACAGTGTTGGCCCGCCAACGACGTACCGAACGCGAGGTCGAGATGGCTAAACGGCTGGCCGCCGGCGAAACTGGCATCCCTCAATCAATAGGCGGCCGCATAGACCCTCGCAAGTTGGATAGACGTGTCTCCTCCGTTAATTGGCGGTTCAATTCCGAGTCGCCGCCGCCGAAGGCCCGGGCAGCCAAGCCGAAAGACGACGATGAGGGGTCTCGTGCTGATTGACCAGCGGCGGCTGGCTGATTTGACGGAGTTCGCCCGCGTCGAAGCCGAAAGCCGCGACGTGGAGCCGTGGGCTGACATCATCGCCGCCGTCGAGCTGCCTCGCGAGCAGCGCACCTGGCTGATGACCTTGTACAACACGTTCGACGACCTGCATTCGGCGTGGTCGTGTATGCGACGCTGGCCCACCCCCGCCCGGTGGGGCGCGGCGCCCGACCGCCACGAGGCGGCGCGATTCAACTGCACGCAGGAGCGCCGCAACCTGCGCGGCGGCCGGGTCCTGCAACGCTTCGCCTCCTACGCGGCAATCCTCACCGGCCGCACCGAGGAGCAGTGGATGACCGTCGGGCTGGGAGCCGACCCGGGCCGCAACTTCACGCGCCTCACCACGCGGATGCGCACCGTGTGGGGGGTGGGCCGCCAATCAGCTTTCGAGTGGGCCGAATTCGCCGGCAAAGTCCTCGGCCTACCAGCCGACGCCGCTGACGGCCAACTATGGGAGTCGTCAGGGCCCCGGCGTTGTTTGGAGCGGATCTTTCACCTCGATCAGCCGAGCCCCGCGCAGCTGCACGAGGCGGCCAACGTGTGCCGCGAATGGCTGCGGCAGGAGGGGGTGCCGCTGGCGTGGGTCGACTTCGAAACCGTGATCTGCGACTACAACGTGGCCCGTGACGGGCGTTACTACCCGGGCCGGCACCTCGCCGCCCTGCGGGAGGAGATCAACACGCTACCCGACGCCGCCGACAGGGCCCTACTCGGCGCGGCGTGGGACTCTTTCGTGCCTGAGCCGTGGCGCTCCATCCGGCCCGGCATCGACCCCGCGAAGATGAATGTTTATCGCGACTCGGGGAAGATTATTCAATGGCCGTAGAAGACCCCGCCGCGACAGCCCGGTTCCTGGGCGCCTACTGCAAACAGTTCAACGCTGGGGCGTTCGCCCACCCGACCGGCAAAGAACTCGCCGCCCACCCCGAGTGGATAACAGACGAGCAAATCGGCGACGAACGCGCTGTGGTCATCAGCCGCGTCTTAAGTCGCGACTCGGTGCGCACCGACTTCACCGGCAGGAAATTCGCGATCCCCGCCAGCCAGCGAATCGCCACCCTAGTCGCGCACACACCCAACCTGCTGCCGCAGCTGAACCGCTACGCCTACATCATGACCTACGCCGAGGACCGCCAGCTGAACGCCCTATGCGCCACCCTCGGCAGGCGCATCGTGGGCACTCGGATCACCGCAGCCGCCGAAATCATCCACTGCTGGGGGCCGCCCACCGACCAAGCCCACTACGCAGCCTGGGACCGTGCCACCGTCACCGAAGTCGGCCACACCGACCCAGCGACCGTCTTTGGGTTCGTCACCGAAGCCGCCGCCGCCACCGGATGGGACGACGACTACCCCTACTACAGCGACGGCGGCTGGAGCGCGGTATGCCTCAAAGGGTTCTGGCCTGACGACCCCAGCCGCGGTGTCAAACCCTCCGAGATGCCCAAACCGTGGAAAGCCGAGCACCGCAGCGATTTGACTCGCACCGCCCAATGGACAACCCTGGCCCGCCGAACCCCGTCGTTGACGGCGTTCGTGGAGTCGGTGCCGTGGTGGCGGCGCACCGAGCGGGTTCGGCTGCTGAAGATGAAAGCGGGATCGCGGCTCGCGCGTCACAGCGACATCACCGACCGCGACAGCGGCACCCGCGACGGCCAGATTGTCCGGTTCCACATCCCGCTTCTCACCCACCCGGACTGCCTGCTGCACACCTGGGACCTCGACGGGCTCCGCCGCGACCACCACCTACAGGCGGGCCGCTGGTACTACCTCGACGCCCGCAAACCCCACGCCGTCACCAACCGCGGGCCCGTCGACCGCATCCACCTCGTCGTGGACGTGCTCTGCGACGTCGACGTGCGCCGCCACATCGCGCAGGCCCGCCAATGCGTCTGATATACCTCGCCGGTGGGCCCGGCTCAGGCAAATCCACCCTGATGGCGGCCCTGACCAGCCGATACGATCGGATGCCGTGCTACCGCGACAAACCTCCGCATGATGTGCTCGTCGACCGGGGCACCGGCGCGGCGGTGGGCGCGGAGATAGGGCGCCGCCGCGCCAGCTTCGGCGGCACCGACGCCCTAGCCTCCACAATCATCAACACCGCCGTCCCATGGGTGGAGTCGAAGCCCTACCCGCTGATCCTGGCTGAGGGCGCCCGCCTGGCGTGTCAACGATTCCTGCTCGCCGCCACCGCCACCTACGATGTGACGTTGGCGCTGCTCGACCACCCCCAAGCCGAAGGGTGGCGCGTCGCGCGCTCCCAAGCCAACAACCGGTTCCAAAACGAGGCCTGGGTGCGGGGCCGAATCAGCGCCAGCCGCAACCTCGCCGACAAGCTCGACGGCCGCGAGCGGATCACGGTCCTGCGCGGACACCCCGACGACCTGCAACCAATCCTGGCTGGACTACTCGCCGATGAGCACCACTGAGAAGCAGCACGCCGTCACCAACCTGACAGCAGCGTGGCCGCCCGAGTCGCGCAACGCGATGCTCGAATACCTGTCCGCGGGCGCGAAACGCAAGATCCTGGCGGGGACGTACCGCGACGCCGCGAACCTCGCCCAGGTCATCGACCCCCGCTACGTCGTCACACCGGCGCTGCAACTCATCGCCACGCACATCGAGACGGTGCTGCGCCGCCCCCGCCACAACCTGCTCATCAACATGCACCCCCAGTCGGGCAAGACTCAGCTGTGCGCCGTCTACGCGCCGCTGCGGGCCCTCATGCTCAACGCCAACTGCCGCATCATCCTCACCTGCTACGCGGCGTCGCTGGCCGAGGAGTCGTCCCGGCGCTGCCGCGAACTGATCGAGCAGCACGGCACCGGCGTCATCGACCCCGTCACGGGCGTCGCCGCCGCCGACAAGCTCGGCTACCGCCTGGCCTCGGGATCCAACCGGGTGAACGCCTGGAAGATCGCGGGCGCCCGCGGCGGCATGGTCGCCGTCGGGTGGGGCGCCAGCCTCACAGGCAAGCCCGCCGACCTGTTGATCATCGACGACGTGGTCAAGAACCAGATGGAGGCTGACTCCGCCAACCACCGCCGCAAGATCTCCGAATGGTTCTCCACGGTGGCGCTGACCCGACTATCACCCGACGCATCCATAATCCACATCAGCACCCGCTGGCACCCCGAGGACCTGGCCGGGCAGATCATCTCCGGGGAGGCCCTGCAGGACGACCGGTTCAAGACGTGGAAACACATCAACATCCCCGCCATCGCCGAACGTGGCATCCCCGACGCGCTCGGCCGCCAGCCTGGGGAGGCGATGGAATCCGCGCGCGGCTTCACCAAAGAATCCTTCGAGGCCATCCGCCGCGAGGTCGGGGAGAGGACGTGGTACAGCATGTTCCAGGGGGTCCCCAGAAACCCGGCCGGCGGCCTGTTCCTGCGGGCGTGGTTCGAGCCCCGCGCGGTCATAGCCCCCGCCGACCCGGTGGCCGTCATCGTCGGGGTCGACCCCGCAGACACGGGCCGCGACGACGAGACCGGCATCATCGCCGCCGCCCTCGACCAGGACGGGCGCATAATCCTCACCGAGGACTGGTCGGGGAAGTTCACCAGCGACCAGTGGGGGCGGCGCGCCGTCACCCTGGCGTTAACGGTCGGGGCCCGCGAGATCTCGTTCGAGGCCTACAGCATCGCCACCACCTACAAGCAGGTCCTCGAACACGCCTACCGTGCCATCCACGCCGACGCCGCCGCCAAGCACCGCAGCGGCGCCGACCTCACCGACATCGAGCGCAAGGCGCTGGGCGAGTTGCCGCCGTTCACGATCCACAAGTGGCGCGGCCCGGCCCGCGTCGACGCGGTCGGGCGCAGCGCCGTCCTGCGTCAGGCGTTCGAGACACGGCGCGCCCGCACCGTCGAACACAAGCTGGCCGTGTTCGAGGACCAGGCCGCCGACTGGTTCGCCGGGCAGCACTGCCCAGACAGGGTCGCCGCCGCGGTCATCGCCCACGACCGGCTCGACAAACTGTCCGGAGGGGCCCGGATGACGATAGCCACCCCGATCAACACCCGCCCCGACCCCGTGTCGAGATTCAAGACGCCCGCCGCGGTGCAGACGCATCTGGCCCGCCGACTTGGACGCCGGTAAAGGGCGTTAACGGCTGCACCGTCCCCCGTTAGATTTGCGGGCGAATCCACACCGTCACGAGGACAGCACGTGGCCGCCCCGAAGCTCTACCACTGGCGGCGTGTCCGCAACTTCGGCGACGAACTCTCCGCATGGATCATGGCCCGCCTGAACGTCGCCTACGACGCCGCCGAGCCCCGCGACGCGAACCTGGTCATCTGCGGGTCGGTGCTCGAACACCTGCACCCCGGCTGGGTCGGCACCGTCTGCGGCGCCGGCCTGCTGCGCGAAACGTCCACGGCGGACCTGTCGCTGGCGCGGGTGGTGGCGCTGCGCGGCAAACTGACCGCCGCCCGCACCCGCGGCCTACCCAAACAGCCCGTCCTGGGCGACCCCGGCCTGCTCGTGTCGCGCTGGGCGCCGCAGATCGTCGCCAAACACGACCTCGGCGTGGTGCCCCACTGGTCCGACGACAGCCTCGCGTCCCGGTTCCCCTACGGGCTGCTGATCGACCCGCGCCGGGCGCCCGGCGACGTGATCCGCGACATCGGCGCCTGCAAACGCGTCGTGTCCTCCAGCCTGCACGGCCTGATCGTCGCCGACAGCTTCGGCATCCCGCGGCGGGCCGAGCTGTTCCCCGACGCCGGCAAACCCTACGAGGGCGGCGACTTCAAGTACCGCGACTACGCCTCGATCTACGACACCCACCCGCACTGGGGAGAGTTCTGGCGCGCCCCCTACACCGTCGTCGAGGCCGTCAAGAACCGGCTGCGCGACGCCCTGGCCGAGGCGACGAACACCCCCGTCCCCCGCATCGACATCACCCCCCCGCCCGACGTGCCGCCCCGAACCCGCGGGCGACGTCCCCTGCTGAGCCTGCTCGTCCCGTTCCACCACGACCACACCGACAGCGAGCACCGCGCCCGCGTCTGGGCGTGGCTAGCCCGCCACTGGCACGCGCAGCTACCCGACGCCGAAATCCTCATCGGCCACTGCCCCACTCTGCCCTACAGCAAGTGCCGCGCCGTCAACGAGGCCGCCGGCCGCGCCCGCGGCAAAGTGCTGTGCATCCTGGACGCCGACGCCTACCCCGACGCAAAAGTCATCCGACGCTGCGCCGCCGACATCATCGCCGCCACCACCGCCGGGCGCAGGCTGTGGCACGTCCCCTATCGCCGCCTGTACCGCCTGTCCCGCGACTACACCGAGACACTGCTCGAAACCGACCCGACCCGGCCGTACGCGATGCCCTCACCGCCCAACGGCGCGTGGCTGGAACCCGACAGCCGCAACACCGTCGCCCACGGCTACCTCTACGGCGCCATGTGCATGATCATGCCCACCGAGGCCTTCTTCACCGCCGGGGGCATGGACCCCCGCATGGCCGGATGGGGCGGGGAGGACATCAGCTTCCTGCGCTCGCTCGACACCCTGTACGGCCTGCACGAGGTCGTCGACGCGGACATCTGCCACCTGTGGCACCTGCGGCCCGGCAAGGACTGGAAAACGCGGACATGGCAGGGCCAGGCGGCGGGCCTGGCCAACTCGCGGCTGGCGCAGCGCTACGCGGCGGCCACGGGCGAGCCGGGGTTCATGCGCCAGCTCGTCGCCGAGTACGCCCAACCCGCCCCGCTGTCGATGGAGTACCTGCGGCCGGCTAGAACGAGCCAGGCGGGTGCCCGGCGAAAACGAGCGCCAAGTCCTTGAGCACCGTCTCGGCCTCCTGCTGAAACGCCGGGGGCAGGCCCGTCATGTCGGGCACGATCTGCGTGAGCCACCCAAGGGCAAGCGACCCGAAAATGACCTGCACGGTCGTCAGACCCGGCACTGACTGCATCGCGGGCTCCTCTGCGTGGTCCCAGCGCATAATAATGCATCCGAAGGGTGGGAGGCGCCGATGGACATCCCCCTGACCGTGCTGCTGGTCGTGGCCGCTATCCTGCTGACCGTTTTCGCGGTCGAGACCTGGGAGGTCCTAAGAGACGAGACCCATCACCCCAGGTAACAGCGCCATCGCGTTAAGATAACGATGAGAATACGCTGAATTCGGGTGTCGAGAACCCCTACACCGCATGGGGTGGCGAGTAGGGTAACCCGCCATGACTGCCAAATCATATGTAATCGGTGCTGCCCTGCTCGCCGCGATCAGTGTATCCGCAACCCCCGCCCAGGCGCAGCCGCTGCCACGCGACTGGGGCTCGATCGCCCAATGCGAATCGGGCGGCAACCCGGCCACCAACACCGGCAACGGCTTCTACGGCATGTACCAGATCCAGCAGAGCACATGGGTGGGGGCCGGCGGCCTGCAGTTCGCCGCCCGCGCCGACCTGGCCACACCCGCGCAGCAGACCATCGTCGCCGACCGGATCATGGCCACCCAAGGCCCGGGCGCCTGGCCGGTGTGCTCTAGGAGGTAGCGAACAGCGACAGCGGCCCGGAGACATCCGCGTCGATGTCGGCGGCGCTCGCAGCCACCAGGACCGGCCGGACCGTCACGTGGACCGCGAACTCCTCGCCAGCCTCGGCGAGACGTTTCGTGCCGCCCCAATGCACCACCTGCGAGTCGTCGGCGATAACCGGGCCGGTGATCGCGTCAAAAATTGCGCGTGCGAGCTTGTCGGCGTCGGGACGCTTCACCGCCTGCGGGGTGCGCCGCGGCGTCGACTTGGGCCGCGGCAACACGACGTCCAGGTGCACGCTCACCGCGCCGGTCAGCAGCGGCCGCCCCCGCATCGCCACCCGGGCGGCCAGGGCGACCCGCTGCCGCCACGGCCCCACCTGCGGGTTGTCCTCCACCAGGTTGACCACGACACGGCCGTTGCGGTCACGCACCGGCTGCCTGAAACGGTCGGTGACGACGAACGACCGCTTACTCCCCTGCGGCTGCGCCTTCCCGGGCACGGTGAACCGAATCGGCGGGCCCATGAACCTGACCTCGGTCACAACCCAATGATAATCGTGGAGGTGTTATCGTGCCCCCCGTGGGACAGACCCTGCTCATCCTGGCCGTCTACGTCCTATCATGCTCACGCGTGACACGGCTGATAAACAGCGACGTCATTCTCGACCCCGCCCGGGTGTGGATGGCGCACCGTGCCGCCGCCGCCAAAACCGGGCGCGACGAGGCACTGAGCCACGGCCGCCACCACCACGCCGAACGGCTCGAACGCGCCACCGCCCGCTGGAATAAGGCGGTCTACTTCGTCGGCTGCCCGTGGTGCGTCGGGTTCTGGATCTGCCTCGCCGCGGCCTACCTGCCTGTTGCGCTCATCGGATGGCCGTGGTGGGCTGTCGTGCCGGTCGCGCTGTCGGCCAGCCACCTCGTCGGCGTAGCCTCGGCGCTGGACACCGAAGACATGCAGATAGAGGAGGAGAAGCCGTGACCACACGGGTGGCTGGCAAACTGGGGCGACGCCCGGCACTGCCGCCGGAGCAGAGGTTCGCGATCAAATGGGTCCACGAATACGGTGCCCTACCGGCACCGGCCTACCCGATAGACGTGTCCGGCGGCATCACCGACTGGGGCATGTACGGCAACGGCCCCGACCCCGACTGCACGCTGCGCCCAGACGGCGTCGGGGACTGCTCCTTCGCGGCGCGGATCCACTACCAGATGGCCGTCGCCGCATGGGGCCACGAACACCCGCCCACCGAAACCCCCAACCAGCTCGTCGCCGAATACCTCCAATACGACGACGGCATTGACCAGGGCGCCGTCCTCGCGCAGCTGCTGCTGAACTGGTACCAGACAGGCAAAATTGCGGCGTTCGCCCCCGTGCACCCCGACACGTCCGACGCCGCCCTTCAGGCCTTCCACGGACTCTACGTCGGCGTGAACCTGACACCCGACGCGCAGGACCTGTTCGCGGCCGGGCAGCCGTGGACCGTGGCCGACGGGCAGCAGCCCGATCCCGCCCTGGGGCACTGCGTCCTGCAGGTCAAAGCCGACGGGCACCGATTCAACGACTACGTCACATGGGCGGAGGACCAGCCCGCGACGCTGGACTGGTCGGATCTGTGCGTCGAGGAACGCTGGGCCGTCATCCTGCACGAGGACACCGTCGCACCCCTCTACATCGACGTGTCTGTGCTGCGCGCCGACATCGACGCCCTCGACGCCGCCTAGGGCTTGCACGCCGCCGCGCTAGGCTGCCGCCAGCCCCAACAACCAGAAAGTCGAGGCTGGAGCCCCTAGAAAGGGAGGCTGATCATGGCACGTAGGCGAATGGGCGGCAGGCGCCGCCGCGTGGGCACCACCGGACACCGGCACCACGCAGGACACACCCACATCGCGATCGCTGTGCACCACAGCACGCACCACCACGCAGCCCGCGCGGTAGGGCGCGGTGTGCGGCGGCGCGGACGGCGCCGGGCGCGTCGGCTCGTCTAACCCCCGAACCAGGGAAACTGCCATGGCACGACGCAGGCATGGCGTCCACGCCCACGCCGGTGGGGCACACGCCCACACCGGCGGGGCGGCGGGACGCATGGGGAGGCGAGCAGGTCGCCGCAGCGCACGCAGAGGCGTCGCACGGCGCAGGGGGCGCACACCCAAACTCGGCACCGGCGCCCGATTCCGAAACCTCACCAAACAAGGTCTAAGCCCTCAATTGGCTGCGTGGATTGGAAGACGGAAATTCGGAAAAGCTCGCTACCAGGCTCTTTCTGCCGCCGGTAGGCGGCGGCGGAGGCGTTAGCGTCCTCTGCGTGAGAGTGCAGCGCACTTTCGGGAGCAGAAACCTTTCCCGATTTCGCAGACGGGTCGATGATAAGTCGCTCCGCACCGCCTGCAGGTCTGATCAGGCGTTCGGCGAGGTGAAGGTGTGCCTTTTGGCGGAAGATTCCGCCACGCTTCGTGCTCAATCTGGTGACAGCGTTTACATAACGTTTCGAGGTTCGCCGGGTCACTGTTCCGGCGGTTCCCGTCTTGGTGGTGAATCAACAGGAACCTCGTGCTGCCGCATCGCTCGCAGGAGTCTTTGAGGTGGCGGCGATAGTGAATGGGAGATCGGCCGTCGACGTACATCGGGTTGTCGACGCCCAGCTGGAATGTCCCCTTCCGCTCGGCGGATTGCAAAGCGCCAAGACAGGAGCGCGAGCAGGCGCGGGCGGTGTCGATCCGTTTGGGCGAGATCGTGAAGACCGAGCCGCAGTGTTCACAGGTTTTCGTGGTGTTGGTGCGGTTCCATCCGGCTTGGGTGCCTTTGGCGGTGCAGGACAGGGAGCAGAAGCGTCCGGTGCCACTGCCTTTCCGCCGTTGGAAGGCGGTTCCGCAGTGCTCGCAGGTATAGGTAATCATGGTCGGCATAGGCCAATTCTAGCGGCGAGGGCAAGCATGGAGGGGCGCTCGCGATGCGGATGACCATCGACGTGCTGATGATCGCCTCTGCTGTCATAGCCGGTGCGATAATCGGGGCAGCGGCGGCCGTCCTGTGGCCGCGCGAGTGGAGGTGGATGTAAATGGGAGGCCGTCCCTCTCGCCAAACCCCGGCGGACCGCCGATTGCGTGAAAACCGGGGCAAGCCGCATCCGATGCCCCAACCGGCGCCGGTGTCGAAGGAAGTCCGCAGGAAGATGGGACACAAGTAATGGCCATGATGAAGAAGATCCCGCGGGGGATGATGTCGCAGCCGGCGACGGCGGCGCAGGCGGGTGTGACCCGCTCGGCGGCATCGGCCGGTAAGTCGGCGGCGAGCACCGCGTCGATGCCCCGCATGCCCCGCAAGAGACCCTGATCAACGGAAGTTCAAACTGCCAACGAAGGAGTTAGTTATGGCACGTCGACGTGGCAGCCGCGGTGGCGGCCGGGGTCGGGGCGGGTCGAACGCCACGGCAGGACAGTACGGGTCGGGTGGCACCCATGCCCAGGTGGCCGGCGGGGCGACCGCGCAGGTGAGCGGACCATCCACGTCGCTGCCCCCGGGTGGGCGGGGTGGCGGGCGCAGGCGCGGCCGTAGTGGCTAAGAGCAAACGCGGCCCATCCGCTGTATGCCCCGGCGGCATGGCCGACGCAGGCATGGACGCGGCAGCCGAAGCAGTGCCCGTGAGGAAGAAGAAACACCGGAAGAAGGCGGGGCGTCGTCGTGGCGGCTAAGAAACGCGCGACTCGCCGCAGAACGTCCACGCGCACCTACTCGGGACGCCGCGGCGCCGTCACCTACCAGATCACGGTCGGCCGATCCAGGGTGACGCACCGCCCAGCCCGGCGTCGGGGCCGTCGTGGCTAGGCGCCGACGGACCGGGGTGAGCGCACACGCCGGCGGTGCCCGCGCGTCGGCGAATGAGATGTCCGTGCGGTTCCGCGAGATGGCGTTCCCGCATCCGTTCCCGGTCGGTAAGGCGGGCCGCGCCAGCGGCGGCGGATACACCCGGGCGGCCCGGTCAGGCCGGGCGCGGAGGCGCCGTGGCTAGAAAACGCCGCGCTGGGACCACGGCGCATGCCGGCGGGGCCCACGCGTCGGCGGGCTACAAGCCGCCCTCGTCAACACCGGCCTATCTGCTCACCGGCGGGCCCCTGCCGGGGACGCGGCGGGCCTCGGGCCGAGCACCACATGCGGAGAACGCCTCACCAACCCCACCGCGAACGCTGAAAAGGCGGTGCCGTTCTGATGAGCATTCCGAAGCCGCCATTGGGTGCGAACCCCATCGCATGTGCAGTCTGCTTGAACATCGACAACCGCACCCGCAACCCAGCCACCACCATCGTCAACGGCTTCGCAGTCTGCGACAGCCACGCCGAACATCTGACCGGCGAGTACACCGACTTCGCCGCGCTGATGCGGCGCATCAAAACCACCACCACCCCCGGAGAACCACTGTGAACCTCGATGAGCTGCTAGTGCAGATCGACACCGCGGTCTACGAACTTGAGTCTGAGGCTGTCAAGGCCGCCATTGAGGCGGATCGCTTGCGCGACGAGAACGCTGAACTACACCTGCGCGTCGCTGAACTCACCACCGAACGCGACGACGCCCGAGCCCGAGCAGCGCACTACGCCCACGACAACCGCATGCTATGAGAATCGGTTCCCTGTGCTCCGGCGCCGGTGGCCTTGACCTCGCCGTTGAAACCGTTTTCAACGCCACAACCGCCTGGCACGCCGAAACCGACCCCGCCGCCGCCAAAGTCCTCACCCACCGCTGGCCTGACACCCCCAACCACGGCGACATCACCACAGCCGATTGGAGCACCGTTGAACCCATCGACATCCTCTGCGCGGGATGGCCCTGCCAACCCTGGTCCGCAGCCGGTCAACGCAGAGGCGCAGCCGACCACCGAGCCATCTGGCCGGCCATCACGCGCGCCGTTCGCCTACTACGACCACGATGGGCGGTGCTGGAAAACGTTCCAGGAATCTTTGTTCTCGGGGAGTTTGCCCGAACAGTCGGTGACCTGGCCGCGCTCGGGTATGACACGCAATGGGTATGCCTACGAGCTTCCGATGTCAGTGCCCCCCACCAGCGCGAACGAGTGTTCATCTTGGCTGCCGACGCCGCGCAGCACGAGAGATGGATCAACGACGGAGACGAGTTACGCCTTGGGCGGCGAACGCGACAACAGCAACCGCACACAGGGCGAAGTCCTGCTTCCGACTCCTCGTGCGACGGACGGCACGAAGGGCGGCCCGAACCAGCACGGCTCATCGGGGGACCTGATGCTGCCCTCAGCGGTGCTGGACCTGTAAACCTGCTGCCGACACCCCTTGCCCGCGACTTCAAAGGCCACAGCCCCGCTGACATGAACCGCCGCAACCCGAATATGTCAGCCATCACAGACCTACTGCCGACACCCGCCGTAAACGACATTGGCGACAACAAGACCATTGAGTGGTGGGACGACTGGACCACCCGCATGAAAAACCAGCACAGCAACGGCAACGGCCACGGCCCATCACTAGAGATCGAAGTGCAACGCCCACTGCTACCCACGCCGCGTAGCAGCGACTGTTTCGGTGCTGGCGTCCACGGTGACGGCGGCATGGACCTACGCACCACCGTGCCACTACTCGCCACTCCGAGCACCGCTGACGGTAATGGTGGTCACCTGAACCGATCCGGTGACCGCAAAAACGAACTACTGCTACCTGGCCAGGCCCGCGACATGGTGACCAGTTGGGGTAAGTATGAGCCCGCGATCCGCCGCTGGGAACAGCACACCCGCCCCGCCCCACCACCCACCGAACCCAACACCAAAGGCAACCCCCGCCTATCCGCCGCGTTCAGTGAGTGGATGATGGGCTGGCCCGAAGGCTGGGTCACCGCCGTCCCCGGTATCAGCCGCAGCGATGCCCTGCGCGTCATCGGCAACGGCGTCGTGGTTCAACAGACCACCGCAGCCCTGCAATGGCTCCTACACGCCACCCAGGTGACCGCATGACCCCGCGTGTGTACACCCCCGCGACCATCGCCGCTGCCACCGACCGCCGCTGGCTCACCACCAACCACCGCATCAGCCGCGACTGGATGATCCACGCCAACTGCCGAGGCTGCGACCCCGAACTATGGTTCCCCCACGTCCCGGCGTTACGGCGTGCGCGGCGCCAACGCGGCGGCCAGGCGGGCACTGAGGCGCCGAAGGGCCTAGGTCGCACGCCGGGTGCCTATCGTTGACGCGTGACGGTCCCCGCCCTGCGTGTCGTGCGCCGTCCCAAACGCGCCCACCGCCACCTGTCCCTGGTGGCCGCCAGCCAACCCATCGAAACCCCGCAACGCATATTCAGGACCACCGTCTCCGGGGTCGTCGCCGACGACGACTGGCAAACCGAGGCCTGGGACATGTACGACGCCGTCGGCGAGCTCCGCTACTACGTCGGCTGGCGCTCCTCATCGTGCTCACGGGTGCGCCTCATCGCCTCCGAGATCGACCCCGACACCGGCCGCCCCACCGGCACCTGCGACAACCTCGCCGCCGCCCAAGTCGTCAACGGCATCGCCGGTGGGCACCTCGGCCAAACCCAGCTCATCAAACGCGTCGTCGAATGCCTCACCGTGCCCGGAGAAGTGTGGGTGGGCATCATCCAACCCGGCGACGAGCCCGCGCAACGCTGGCTCGCCCTGTCGAAGGACGAGATCTTCAGAAACGGCGCCGGGGCGGAGATCGAGCTGCCCGACGGGTCGCGCCACACCCTGTCCATGCCCCGCGACTCGCTGATCCGCGTCTGGATCCCCCGAGCCCGGCGGGCGTCGCAGCCCGACTCGCCGGTCCGGGCCTGCCTCGGGTCGCTGCACGAGATACACCGCACCACGAAAACCATAGCCAACGCCTCCAAGTCCCGCCTCATCGGCAACGGCATCGTGTTCGTGCCGCAGGAGATGTCCCTGCCGCCGATGAACACCCCCCTGGCCGCCAACCAGCTCGGGCCGCCCACCCCGACGATGGACGGCACGTCGGCGGTGCAGCAGCTGCAGGAGCTGCTGTGGCAGGTGGCGCAGACGGCCTACGACGACGAAGACTCGATGGCTGCCCTGATACCGATGTTCGCCACCGTGCCCGGCGACCAGATCAAAAACGTGCAGCACCTGCAGTTCGAGAACAACATCACCGACGTCGCGATCAAGACCCGCAACGACGCAATCGCCAGGCTCGCGATGGGATTGGACGTGAGCCCAGAAAGGCTCCTCGGTTTGGGGCGAAGCTCAAACCATTGGTGCAAAGACGACCAGACTGAAATTCTGACACAACGCGGCTGGTTACGGCAGGATCAGCTGCGAATCGGCGACATGGCGCTGACGCTACAGCAAAGCGGGTTGAGCGAGTGGCAGCCAGTGCTGGACATCTACCGTGCTGACGTGATTGATGAGCCGATGCTGTCAATGGAGGCGGCGTCTCATTCATCGTTGTCCACGGCAGGGCATCGCTGGCTGGTGACTCACGTTAGCAACGGGAAATGGCGATGGACGACCAGCGGTCAGGGTTTCGCCAAGGCGGACCGCATACCCGCCGCTGCAAGATGTGTGTCGTTACCTTCTGGGCCGAAGTACTCGGATAGTTTCGTTCGGCTCGCAGCTGCTTACATGTCGGACGGCTCGCGGTTGCGCTATGAGTCTGGAACAGAATTCGTTCGTATCGTCAAGTTCGATGCCGATGAAATCATTGCTTTGCGAGCGGTGTGCCGTGAAGTGTTCGGGCGTGACGTCTCAGAGCGCCATCACCCGACCAGAACACGCGCCGGGCTGGCTTTCGTGCTGCACGCCGATGAGTCACAAGCGCTGTTTGACATCACCAGCGAGCATAAGGCGCTCAAACCCGAGTTCATTCTCACGTTAACGGAAGCGCAGCTGCACCTGTTCCTTGATGCGTTGATTGAGCTTGGCGACGGTGTCGCTTTATCGCATGGTGCTCGGACCTTCTTCCAGGTGGAGCCGTCACGACTGGACGCCATCGAGATGGCAGCGATCCTCGCTGGCTATCGCTGCACCCGCGGGCAACGTAATCAGCAGACCGGTTTCGGCACGACTCCGCTCCACTGGCTACGAGCTGGAACGGCTCGTAAATGGTTTGCTCCCTATGTGGCCGAAAAGTCCTGGCAACGTTACTCCGGGGTCGTCTGGTGTCCAACCACCGAGAACGGGACGTGGTTCGCGCGGCGAGATGGAAAGGTCTGCGTCAGCGGAAATTCGGCCTGGCAGTTAGCTGACGAGGACGTGCAGCTGCACATTTGCCCCGTGATGGAGTTGCTGTGCGCGGCGTTCAACGAGCGCATCGTCGGCCCTGTGTTTCAGAGGATGGGCATCGACCCCACCCGCTACATGCTGTGGTACGACGCCACCGGGCTGACCGCAGACCCCGACAAAACCAACAACGCCACAGCGGCGTTCGACCGGGGGGCGATCACCGCCGACGCGTTGCGCTCCTACCTGCAGCTCGGCGACGACACCGGCTACGACCTGTCCACCCTCGAAGGGTGGAAGGTGTGGGCGCGCGACCACGTCAGCAAGGACCCCACCCTGCTGTCGGTCCCGCAGCTCGTCGCGCTGCTGGGCCCCGACGTGGTGAAGGTGACCACACCGCCCGCCCCGCCACCCGAGCAGCCCGCAGTGCCCGCCGGGCAGCGCCCGCCCGCGCTGCCGTCCGCGAAACCCAAACCCGCAGCCCCCGCGCAGCAGGAGCCGCAAACCGAGGAGGAGGAGGCGGCCCCGGCCGCACAGGTCCGCGACGACGTGCACATGGGCATCGTGGACCTGATGGTGTCACGGGCACTCGGCCTCGCGTCGCGGCGGCGTCGCGGCACCGGCGACCGGTGGGACGAAGCCCTCGAAGACGAAGTGCTGGGTCTGCTGAACATCGACGGCGAGGACGTGCGCGCGGCGGTTCGCCGCAGCGTGCGCCACAAACTCGCCGCGCGCAACGGGGAAGGAAGCTGAACCATGTGGCCCGACCACGCCGAGGCGATCGAGGAGACCGTTAACGCCGAGGAGGCGCTGGAGGACGCCTACACACAGGCCCTGCACGCATGGGCGCCCCACGTGCAGGCCGCTGTCCTACCCGAACTGGACGGGCAGATCGTCACCGGCGACGACGACCCGCTGACCGCCGCAGCCACCGAAATCCCGCCCAACCCCGACGCTGTCGGCTCCACCCAAAACCAGTGGGACGCCAGCGCGGCCGAGCACGTGCTGCCGGTGGTGGAGAAACTATGGGACGACGCCGCACTGGCCGCCGGGATCGGAACCGGGACACTCACCGCCGCCCTAAGCGCAGCCGACCTGCTGGCCGCAGCGAAATCGGCGCGCGACGACTTCACAAGCCGCTACAGGGACACCGCAGCGCAAGTGCCCGCCGCGGTGCGAGCCGAACTGCAGGCCATCATCAAACGCGCGCCCATAGGCACCACCACCTCGGCGCTGCGCTCGACCATCCGCAAAGCCATCACACCCGGATCAGCGCTGCTGCGCGACCTGTCGCGACGCGCGAGCTACCACGCCGCCGGGATCCTCAACCACGCCCTCACGGCCGTCGCCAAACACACCGCAGGCGCCGACCGGCTCGAATGGCTGTGTGTGCACCCCGACACGGTCGTGTCGGCTGTCGGCGTCACCCACCTGGCGCGTCGCCGCTACGAAGGCACCCTTGTATCGATTCGCACAGCTTCGGGGTCGGCCGTGGCCCTCACACCGCAGCACCGTGTACTGACCGGCCGCGGGTGGGTGGCCGCCCAGCTCCTTCACGAGGGTGACGAGCTGTTCAAGGTCGGGGCCGTTAACGCCCCGGTCGCACCACACGTACAGGACGGGATAACCGTTATCGGTGATGTGGTCGACGCGGCGATGGACGGTCGCCCGCCCCAGGTGCGGTCCGTGGCGCGAGGTGTGGATTTCGACGGCCACACCGCTGGCGAGTATGTCGACGTTGTAGCGGCCGACCGCGACCTGCCGATCAACATCGAACCCGCTGGCGGCGAGATGCTCGGCGACCTGCTGCTCGCTGACGCCGACAGTCTGGCTCATGCGGCGATGCTTGGTGCGCGCCATCGCAACCACACCCTCGGCCGGTTTGGCGCGGCCCCGGTTCTTGTCGGCAACCATGCCGTAGAAGGCGGCCTTGACATCGGCGGGAATCTTCGACACCCGGACCTTGCCAGCGGCGGACTTATCCCGCAACTCGACACCGGCCGCCGCGACAACGGCGGCGATCAACTGACCGGAACAACCGTATCGCTGGCCGAGCGCGAGCCGGGATCCCCCGGCGAGATACGCGGCGACGATCTCGTCAGCGTTGGCGCGGATGTCGCCGCGCCGCCGGGCCTCGACACCGAGTTTCTGCGCGGCCCGCGCCTGCGCAACGGCCTCGGGTCGGGTGAAACGCATCCGGGTGCCCTCGGCGCGGGTCCTCAAAACTCCCGCGTCGCGCAGCCTGCGGCGAACCGTCCCGGGGCTGCCGCCCAGGTCCACGGAGATTTCGACGGGACTCCATCCGGCGGTATACCTGGCGACGACCTCATCGACGTCGAGCCGGACCCGCTTGGTGCGTGTGTTCGCGACCGGGTGGTCAGAGTGGGGCGAATTTTCCATAGCGGGTACGTGTACGACCTTTCGACGCGTGGCCATTGGTACACGGCGAATGGACTTATTGCACATAATTCTATACTCGACGAACGCACCCGCGACACCCATTGGGAGGCAGACGGGCAGGTCACATCGATCGGCGGGATGTTCGTCGTCGGCGGCTCTGAAATGGAATTTCCAGGGGACCATAGGGCCCCAATACGCGAATGGATCAACTGCGTGACCGGCGAGGCGCTAGTCTCCTGGCCTGGGCAGCAGGTATCTCACGCTACGAAGCGGCGCCACCGCGGCGCGTTCGTCCATCTGCTCACGGCTGACGGTCACGACCTCACCATCACCGCGAATCATCCCGTACTGACCGACGCCGGATACGTCACCGCTCACCTGTTGCGCCCAGGCGATCACGTCATCGCATCCGACCCCCTCAATGCCCCACAGGTAGATCACATGCCAGCCCGTGCTGATGAGGTCTATCGTGCGTTTCGCGATGCGGGGGTAGAGCAGCGGGTTGTAGCGAGCGGCGTGGACTTCCACCACGACGCGCTCGAAGGCGACGAAGTCAGCGTTGTACGGGCCGATGGTGACTTGTCCGAGGAGTTCAACCCCGGCCTTCTCGGCGGCGGCGACGATGCAGCGCTCGTTGGGCTGGGCAGCGGAAAGGGTGACGCCGCGCGTGCGGGCTCTGCTGTAAACGGCCGTCTCGACCTGGCCGTAGTAGCCCCTGGACGGCCTGGCGGCCGTCGACCGGCGAGCCTCGTTGGCGGCCCGGGCGATAGCGCGCCTACCCTCACGGTCGAGTTTGGCGAACCTGATCCGGTTGGCTTCGCTGCCAGAACGCACAGGAAGTCCCTGGTCGCGCAGGAGACGGACGATGGTGTCTCTGCTTACTCCGATGGTGCGCGCCATCTGCAGCACGCTTATGCCCTCGGCATGAAGCCGAGCAAGCTCACCGCTGTCGACGTTTACTTTGGCGACCATGATGTCTTCAACTTCTCGACCACCCAACAATTCTACTTCGGCAATGGCATTGCCGTGCACAACTGCCGATGCAGGCTGATCGCCCTGGGTGCAGGTGAGGAGCCTAAACTGCGGCGCGTGCCCGCCGAGGAGGCGGCCAAACGCGCCAAGCGCGGCGTGGTGCACGCCGAAGCGGAATCGGTGACCGCAGCGACGGAAGAGGTGGAGCAGATGGGCACCGTCACCCAGATCGATCCCCAGCAGCAGCCCGGCGAGACGTACCGCACGTTCACGGCGACGACCGCGTTCCTCGGCGTCCCCACCACCGACCGCCGCATGCTGCACAAGAAGATGGACCTGAAGATCCGGGCAGCCCCGCGACCGCTGATGTGGATGTCCAAGACCGGTGATGGCATGGGGGGGCACCAGCACGCGTCCACGGTGGGCGTCATCGAGTCGGAGCAGGTCAAGGGCAACAAGATCGTCGAGTCGGGGTACCTGCTGAACACCCCGGACGCCGACGAGGCGGCGATGCAGCTCGCGCACAAGGTCACCCGGCCGTCGGTCGATTTGGGCGGCGCGGACTGGCAGATGACCGACGAGGACGGCAACAAGATCGGCGAGGAGGAGTGGCGCAACCTGTCGCCGGGCACCAAGACGTACCGCACGTTCACCGCCGGTGAGTTGATGGGCACAACCTTGGTGTCCACGCCCGCGTTCGGGGCGACGTCGCTGACGCTGCACCCGGAGCGCGAGACGCGGGACGTGGCGCTGGTCGCGGCGGCGGTGCAAAGCGCCCTGTTCTACGAGCCCCGCATATACCCGGCGTCGCACTTCTCCGACCCGCAGCTGCCCGGGCCGGCCCAACCGACGATGCTCGACGACGGCCGCATAGTGGGGCACATCGCCTGCTGGGGGGCGTGCCACCGCAGCGTGCAGAAACTCTGCCAGGAGGCGCCCCGATCCCCGTCCAATTACAGCCACTTCCACACCTCCCCGGCGGTGCGCCTCGACGACGGCACCCGGCTGCCGGTGGGACGGTTGACGATCGCCACCGGCCACGCCGACGGCCGCCTGAGCGGTGTGCCCGCGCAGGCCCACTACGACAACACCGGCTCCTGCTGGGCGCTGGTGCGGGCCGGGGAGGACGAGCACGGCATCTGGGTGTCCGGCATCGCCGCCCCGTGGGCCGACGCGGACCTGGTGGAGCAGGGCCTGTCCGCGCCGCTGTCGGGCGACTGGCGCGACTTCGGCGCCGGCCTGGACCTGATCGCCGCCCTGTCCGTGAACACCCCCGGGTTCGTCGCGGCCTCCGGGTTCGAGGACGAGTGGGGCCAGCAGCTGACCCTGGTGGCGTCCCTCGGACCGGACCCGACAGGGTCCCGCGGCCCGGCCGCGCTGACCCGCGACGACATCAAACGCGCGTTCGCCGAGGTCCTGTTCGAGGAGAATGCGCGAATCGAGCGGGAGTCGGCCCTGACGCGGGCCGCAGCGTTCACCCACCCGCCCACCCACAACGAGCGGGTCCGCGACATGCTGACCAGGGCCGGGTTCTAGCCCCGCGCGGTGGTGCGTTCGACGCGGCGGCGTTTACGCTGTGACCGGAGCCTTGCAAAGGGAGGGCAGTAGACACGCCATGCAACTGCGGCGGCGGCCGCCGCACCATCCCACCGTCGCCCCCGGTCGGCTACTACGTGGTGCTGCCCGACGGGACCGAGATCCCGGCGGTGCACGCAGACCCGCCCGAGAAGCCGTTCCTGCAGGCGTGGCAGGCGCGGCGCAAAGCAATCGAGGCCGGCGGCGGGACGATACGGTCGGTGAAACGGCGACCCACGAGGTGATGCACACCCGATAGATACCCTGCGGCGTAGTAAACAGGCCCTTCGATAGAGAGTCAGAGCGCCGCCGTGGCTTTCCAACTGCCGGAGCAGCTGCCCACCACCGTCGCAGAGCTCGACGAGCTGCTGAACCAAGCCCGCGCCGAGATCCAGGAAATCCAGCGCCGCGACGAGGAAGGCGAAGTCCTCACCCAGGACGACGTCGACGAACTCAACCGCCTGCTGGACGCCGTCGACCAGGTCAGCGCCGCCAAGGCCGAGGCCGTGGCCGCGGAGAAGGCCGCCAAAGCCGAGGCCGAGGCCAAGGAGAAGGAACGCCGCAAGGCGGTCGACGCCGCGCTGCGGCGCGCCAAGAAGGTCACCGAGGTCAAGGCCAAGCCCGAACCGGTCGCCGAGGAGCCCGAAACCGAGGAGCCCGAAGCCGAAGACGGTGAAGGCGAGGCCGAGGAGTCCGAGCAGCCGGTGGAGGAGGCCGAGGAGCCTGATGAGGCGACCCCGAACGTGCCCGCGGTCCCCGAGGACACCAAGCCGGTGCCCGTGGCCGCCGCCGCGAAACCCACCAACGGGCGGCGCCCGGTGCGATACGACGGGCTGGGCAGAAGCGACGACGTGCCCGCCACCCGCGAGCCCGGCTGGGAGATGGACCCGTCGTGCCCCGGCTACCGGCCCGGCATGGGCCGTATTGGGTTCGCCGAGCTCGGCCGCGCCATCGACTCGGTCAAGCCCGGCTCCCGCAGCCGCAACCGGCCCAACAAGTTCTCGCCCAACGCCATCTACTCGGCGCAGGTCCTGGCGAGGCTGGCGCGGGACATGGAGACCGCGGCCGACGCGCACGCCCTGTACGCCGCCATCAACGCGGCCACCGACCAGAAGGCCCTGCCCGGCGGGTCGCTGGTCGCGGCCGGCGGGTGGTGCGCCCCGTCCGAGCAGCTGTACAACTTCTGCGACGTCCCCAACGCGACCGACCTGATCTCCCTCCCGGAGATCGCTATCAACCGGGGCGGCATCCGCTGGCCGATAGAACCCGACCTCACCGCCATCTTCAACGACTTCGAATGGTTCTACACCGAGCCGCAGCTGGAGGCCGTCGACTCGGGCGGGGACCCGACCGCGCAGAAGAACTGCGTCGACATCCCGTGCCCCGAGGAGTTCGAGGAGATCCGGCTCAACGCGCTCGGGTACTGCGTCGAGGCGGGCATCCTGCAGACCCAGGGCTGGCCCGAACTGATCACGTGGTTCATGGAGCAGCTGGCGCAGGAGCATTTAAGGGCCCTGTCGAAGAGGACGATCATCGACCTGGTCGCCGGGTCCACGCACATCTCGATCAACCCGAACTACACGTTCGGCGCGGTCCCGGCGCTGCTCAACAGCCTGGCGATGGTGGCCACCAACCTGCGGCTGCAGAAGGGCCTGGCCCGCGACACGATCATCGAGGGCGTGGCCCCGTCGTGGCTGGCCGAGGTGATGCGCGCCGATTTGGCGATGCAGGAGGGCGTGTCCAACAAGGCCGTCACCGACGCCGAGGTGCTCGGCTGGTTCGCGGCCCGCAACATCGCCCTGCAGCTGGTCGGCGACTGGCAGACCCGCGACGCCGGCACCCCCGGCGACCTGACGATGGGCGTGTGGCCCGCCGAGATGGACATCCTGCTCTACCCGGCCGGGACGTGGTTCCGGTCGATGAGCAACGTCATCGAGTTGGGCGTCATGTACCCCAAGGAGCAGCTGGCCGTGAACCGCTACACGCGCTTCTTCGTCGAGGACGCCCTGGCGGTCGGCAAGCGCTGCTACCAGTCGCAGGTCGTGACCGTCCCCATCTGCGTGTCCGGTGCCCTGTCGGAGCGTGTCAGCGTCGCCTGCGGCCCCTACACGGGCGTGCGGGAGGCCGGCAGCCTGACGGTGCCGTCGACCTTCCAGCCGGGCGGCGACTGGTCGTAGCCCCGCAGGCCGGAACGGAGGACTGATGTCGCAGGCGGTGCTGCAGTCCGCCCAGTTCTACCCGCCGCTTGAGCACCCCAACCCCCACGGGCTGTACGCGGCGACGAACTGGGGTGTGCCGCTGTCCCGCGACCCCGCCGAACCGGCCGGCGACGACGCTATCCCCCGCTGGCTGGACGCCGGGGTGCTGTTTAGGCGGATCAACTACCAGGGCGAATGGGCGTCGGGCGTGTGGGGGGCGCCGTGGTGCCGCGACCCCGAGCAGACCTCCGGCGACGAGGAATCCAAGTACGGGATACGCCCGCAGTTCCCCGGCCCGTTCGAGGCGGTCACCGTCTGGGCCTACGACGAATGCGACCCCACCCTGTTCTCGCAGGCCGAGATCCTGGAGCGGGTGCAGCAGACCCTGCGGCTGCAGGAGCAGGTCAACGTCGAGACGATGCTGGCCGCCAGGATGGTCGCCGACCTGGAGGCCATACCGGGGCAGGTGGTGCACCGCCCCACCGTGCACCAGGCGGTCGGCTACCTGGAGGGTCTGCTCGCCAAAACCAACACCACCGGCCTGATCCACGCCTCCCCGGAGGCCGCAGCCGTCGAGTACGGCATCGTGCTGCCCGTGCGCTCCGGGGTCCTGCAGACACCCTTGGGGCACCAGTGGGTGTTCGGCGGCGGCTACGTCGACGGCCTGCAGGACCTGCTGGTGGCGACCAGCAGGGTGTACGGGTGGCGCAACGCCGTGCAGGTCCGCCCCGTCTACGACCAGTACACCTACACCATCGCCGCGATCGCCGAACGCAGCGTCGTCATCGGATACGAGCAGATCATGGGCGCCGTCTACACCGAGAGCGTGGAGACCAGCGGCGTGATCCCGGGAGGGGAGCTGTAAATGCCCAGAGGTGTGATAGCCGAGGTCGTCGACGGGGTGGCGACGGTCGAGTTCGCCGACGCCGACGCCCGCGTGCAGGCCCTGACCAGGCTCCTGGACGTCGGCGGGCCCGAATCGATCCAGGTGGACACCCGCTCGGGGCGCCGCCGCAAGTACGTGGTGGCCGAGGGCCACGCCCGGGCGGCCGGGCTGCTCGACGGGCCGCCCAGCAGCGTGTCGCCCCACGGGGACAGCGGCTACGCCGCCGCCCTGGCCGCCGCCCACGAGGACGCCAAGGCGGTGACCGGCCCGGCGCAGCCCACCAGCCGCAACACCTACAGCGGGCAGACCCCCGCAGAGGTGGCGCTGGCAGGCGGGCACATCCCCACCGCCGCCCCGCCCGGGCCGGCCCGCAGCCGCCGCGGGAAGATGGCCACCCAACGCGACAAGCCCGAGGAGAGTGCTGAATAGTGACAAGAATCGTGCTCACGCGTGACACGCCTCCCGCGAGTCACTGATCGAGGGGCACTGACGGCCGTGATCGCCGGGGCGTGGATCGTCAGCATCGCGGTAAGGATCTGGGTGCCGTCGACCGCGCCGATGTTCGCCACCGTCGACGCCGCCATGCTGGGGGTGGTCGGATACTGGTTCGCGCAGCGGTCGGTGCGCCGCGACAACGGCGGGTCGACATGAGCTGGGACCAGTGGCTGGTCGTGGTCGTTGTCGCCGCCGGGCTGCTCGGCATGGGGGCGGTGGTCGGCTGGGTGTGGCGCGACTCGATACCCGACACGCATCCCCGGCGCATGCAGGTCGTCGTCGCCGTCGTGTTCGCGCTGATCATGGCCGGCTACACCGCCGACACGGTCAGCCTGCAGCACAGGCTGCGCGCCCATAGCGAGGGCCAGTTCGCCTGCGACAACCTGATGGACAACCGTCGGACGGTCATCGCCAACGAGGAGGAGAAGGTCGACACCGCCGCCGCAGCCCGCGCGGACGCGTTCGTCGCCGCCCTGCAGGAGGCGGCGCAGACCGGCGGGATCATCGACGCCACCAACCCCAAATTCGTGCAGCTTGAGGACGCGCTGAAAGCCGAGGCCGCGGAGCGCCGGAACATGCTGGCCGTCACCGCGGCCAACCCGCTGCAAGAATGCTGAACCATGACCGTCCCGGCGATCATCTACCCGGTCCGCGACGGCGAGCACAACCCCGAGCTGGCGTATTCGCTGCGATCCCTGGCCAACCTGCCGCACGGGCCGGTGTTCGTGGTGGGCTACAAGCCGACGTGGGTCCGCGGTGTCGAATACATCCCCGGCGGCAACGCCTCGCAGTGGCCGCGGGCCAACCTGTACAACAACCTGCGGCTGGCCTGCGCGCACCCCGGCGTGCCCGACGAGCTGGTCATCATGAACGACGACATGTACATCACCGCCCCGGTCGACTCGGTGCCCGTCCTGTGGCGCACCCCCACCATGGAGGCCTCGCTGAAGGAGCTGGTGCGGCGCGTCGGCGCGCGCGGCTGGTGGCAGGACTCGCTGCAAACCACCCTGCGGGCCCTGCGTGACGTGGGTGTCGCCGAGCCGGGCTGCTACGAGATACACACCCCGTTCCCCTGCGACCGCGACCTCATGGCCCAGACGCTGGCCCGGTTCGCCCACCTGACACCGCACAACCCGCCGCAGTGGCGCACCCTCTACGGCGTCCTGCACCACCGCGACCCCAAACTGCACATCGACCCCAAGATGCTGCGCCCCGGCCCGCTGCACCACCCGTTCCACTCCACAGAGGACCACAGCTTCAAATACTTCCGGTCACGCTTGAACGAGATGTTCCCGCAGCCCAGCCCGTACGAAACCGAGCCGGTTGTTGCACGCCATCCCGTTACTGTCAGGCCAAGACCCGCCAGGGGTGCCCGAGCCAGATAGGAAAGTCGCAGGAAGAAGACATGTCGACGTTTCCCCTGCTTTTCGGCGAGGCACTGCGCGCAACCCGCATCAACAGCTGCGGCCTGCCGATAGCCGGCGCGCAGAACCGCATCTGCATCGAGGGCTTCGTGTCGGTCAACCTCGGCCGCGAGATGAAACAGGCCAACGACATCGAGCAGATCAACGCCCAGGGCCTGGTGTGCGTATCCGACCGCACCCCGCCGGTGCGCAAGTGGTACAACGTCGACCTGGAGATCTGCTCGATGGCCACCGGGCTGGTGTCGATGTTCACCGGCTGGCCCGCCGTGCTGGACTATGCGGGCAACCCCGTCGGTGTGCGCGACAAGTCCACCGTCGACCCCAACTACGGCGTCGCGTTCGAGGTGTGGACGGGCGGGCGGGCGTCCACCGACTGCCCCGCCGTCACCAACGACGACGGCGTGTTCACGTCCGGCGGCACCGGCAAGTCCTACGGGTACCTGCTGTTCGGGGTGATCGAGATCGCGGTCACCTCCGACATCAAGATCAGCGCCGACCTGCAGACCATCACGCTGAGCGGCATCACCACACCCATGACCCAGTGGGGCCGCGGCCCCTACAACGTGGTCGACGTCGGCGCGAACCAGGCAGGGCGGCTGCTCACCCCGTTCCCGTCCGACCCGCACATCCACATCGAACGCACCCCCGTCCCCCCGCCCGCCTACACCGAGTCGGGGGAGCCCACCAGCCTGGAGATCGCCAGCATCTTCACGCCCCCGAACTACTACTTCGGCGGGCCCGCTGGCCAGGCCGCCTGCAGCGTCGCCCCGGCGCAGAACATCGGCTCCTGGGAGTGACCCGTGGGCCAGATCCTGGTCGTGGCCGGGCCGTCGAACCGGGTGTACAAGCTGCCCGGCGAGATCCGCGACGTGACGATCGACTGGACGTCTGACCTGCCGGCCGGGACCAGCATCGTCGACACCACGTTCGCCGCCGCCGACCCCACCCTAACGCTCGGGCCGCCCACCTACAGCGGCACCCAAACCGGGGTGCGCCTGGCCGGGGGCAACCCCAACACCAGCTACAGCGTCCTGAACTCGGCGTACCTGGACGACGGGGAGATCCACCAGTACCCGTTCACCGTGGCATGCGGGAGCAGCCCCGGTGCCGGCTGACACGGCCGGTATCACCGGCGACTTTCTGTTCGAGCGCCGCGACGCCGCGGGCAATCTCCTCGAAACGGCCCGCGGCCACAACATCGTCACCGACATCGGCAACCAGCTCTACGGCGAGCACGGCGCCGGTGTCGGCAGCACCGTCGCCGTGCCCACCGGGATGCGGCTGGGCACCGGGGCGGTCACCGGCGCCAACACCCCCGCCAACACCGGCACAGGCGCCGCGCTGGCCGCCTACCTGCCCGGGTCGGGGCTGGCGCTGGACGCGTCGTACCCGCAGTCCACGCAGCCCGCCGGGCCGGGGACCGCCCGCGTCATCACCTACAAGTGCACCTACCAGGCCGGCGAGGGGACGTCGGCGGTGCCGATCACCGAGGCCGTCATCGTCAACGACAACATCACCGTCGACTCCGCGTCCGCGGCGGCCAACACGATCGCGCGGGTGGCGGTCGCCGGGATCAGCGCCAAAGGCCCCTCCGACACCCTCACCGCCAGCTGGCAGCATTCGCTACTCGGGTCCTGAGCATTAGGATGGCTGCCGTGTTCGACGCGACCGTCGCCATCCCGTGGCGACCCACACCCGAGCGGATACCCACCCACGACCGGGTCGTCAAATTCTGGCACGACCACGGGTTCGACGTGATCGAGGCCGACTCAGACCCCGCCAAGCCGTGGCTGGCCGGGCAGGCCCGCAACAACGCCGTCCGGGCGGCCACCACCGACATCGTCATCGTGATGGACGCCGACATGATCGTGCACGACATCCGCCAGATCGACGCCGCCGTCATCAAAGCCGCACAGGGATTCGTGGTGTGGCCCTACACCGTGTACCGGGCGATCCCCGCGGCCTGCGTCGACGAGGACGACCTGTACGGCTGCGAGGTGCTCGTCGAAAGCGCCAACGAGCACCCGTGCGGGATCGTGGCGCGGCGCGACGTCTACTGGGACCTCGGAGGCTACGACGAGGGCTTCACGCCCGGGGTGTGGGGCTGGGAGGACACCGCGTTCGCGATGGTCGCCCGCACCCTGGCGCCGCACGGGCGGATACACGGGCTGCTGTACGCGTTCGACCACGGCGGCGCCCACGACATGACCGACGACAACCCCAACAAGCCCCGCGCCTGCCTGTACACCTACGCCGAGCAGGACCCCCGCCTGATGAGGGCCCTGATCGGCTTCAACCCCGCCCGCCGTTCACCATGACGACGACAACCAACCCGCGGCCCGTCCAAGGGGCGGCGAACCTGCTGGTCGCCGACTTCTCCCAGATCACCGACTCCCACATCAAACGCGCCAACGCCGGCAACACCGTCGAGGCGATGGTCGCGGCCTACCGCGCCGAATTCGGCGCCGCCGACCCGCCCAGCGTGGCGGAGGTCACCCAGAACGCGCTGATGTTCATGCACATCGCCGAACATGAGGCCAAGGGCACGGAGATGATCTGCTGGTGTCTGGCCGACGCCCTCTCCAGGCTGGCGAAAGGCAAACGAGGCCGATGAGCGACATGTTCGTGGTGTGCCCCGCCGGGGTCGTCACCGGCGGCCCGGAGCTGTGCCACAAGTTCGTCGCAGCGGTCAACCGCATCACCCCAGGCCGCGCCGCGGTCGTCTACTTCCCGTTCTCCGGGCGGCACGTCACCCCCGAGCCGTACCGCCGCTACGGGGCGCCGGTGGCCACCGTCGAGGACTTCACCCCCACCTCGACGGTGATCCTGCCCGAGGTGTACGCCGACCTGGTGGGCACCGCCCCGCCGTGCCGCCTGTGGTTCTGGTGGATGAGCGTCGACTACTTCGTGGCCGGCGCCACCGACGTCGCCGAGCGCGTCGAAACGCTGCGCCGCCGCATCGACCTGCACATCTACTCCAGCGAATACGCGCGCCTGTACCTGGAGGCCAACGAACTCGGCCCGGCCGCGCGGCTGTTCGACTACGTCGCCGACGAATTCCTCGCCGCCCCGCCCACCGGGCAGCGCCGCGACGTGGTGGCGTTCAACCCCCGCAAGGGCCTGTGGCGCACCGAACGGGTCCTAGGGGCCCTCACGGCGCGGTTCGGGGAGCACGACCAACCCAAGGCCGTGGCGCTGGAGGACATGACCCGCGACGAGGTCATAGAAGTCCTCTCCCACGCCAAGTGTTACATCGACTTCGGGCCGCACCCGGGCAAGGACCGGCTGCCCGCCGAGGCCGCGTCGCTGGGCTGCTGCGTGGTCACCAACCGCCGCGGCGCCGCAGCCAACCCCGTCGACATCGCCATCCCCACCGACCTGAAAATCGACGACGCGGAGGAGGGCTGCGAGGAACGCGCCGCCGATCTGATCCACGTGATGCTCACCGACTACCCCCGCCAGACACGGCGCTTCGACGGCTACCGTGCGGTGATCGCCGCCGAGCCGGCCCAGTTCGCCGCCGACGTGGCCGAGCTGCTGGCCCGGTCCGCCCCCGGCGCCGTCCACGAAGCGACAGCCGGGTGGGAGCAGATCAAAGGCGAGTACGTGTCGGTGGCCCCCGCCGAACCCAACCGGCTGCTGGTTATACGGCCCCTGTGGCACCACGTCGACGTCGAATGGCTGCTGATGTGGGACGCGATGGACAAAACCCACGTCACCGACGTGCTGACCGTCAACGGCGCGTGCCTGTCCATGGCGATGCAGGACATGGTCGACCGGGCGCTGGAGCGCGACGACTGGACGCACCTGGTGATCCACGAGCACGACAACGTAGCCGACAAGGACGCGTTCGACAGGATTGCCCGCTACGGCGACGAGCACCACATCGTCGGGTCGCTGTACTGCATGCACGACCCGCCGCACCGGGCCTACGCCTACCTGCCCGACGGCGAAGGCAACCTGCGCCAGATCAACGCCCGGGCCGTGCAGATCGGTCTGGCGCGCCCCGCGCTGTACGAGGTCGCCGCGGTGGGGTTCGGGTTCACCACCATCGCCCGCTGGGTCCTCGAAAAATGGCCCGCCGACCTGAAAATGTTCGTGCCCGACAGTCCCGACGTCGGCTACTCGCACGACCTGTGGTTCTGCCAGACCGCCCGCACCAAACTCGGGGCGCGGGTGTGGATAGACTTCGGGCTCGTCACCGGCCACCTCACCAAGAAAGCGGTCTGGCCGGCCGACAACCAACGCTTCCTGGGCCGCGACGACCCGGAACTGTTCCCCGACCGAAAGCCGGCCAAGAAATGAGCGACATAGTCATCGGCGCCTCGATAGAGGCCACCGCCTCCGTGTACACCGCCGGGGAGAAGGTGCTGGCGCTGCACGCCCTGATCGCCTCCGACATCACCGACGCGGCGTTCCGCGCCCAGGCGAAGGAGATCCTCGGGCCTACACCCTGAGTCCGTAGAGTCCCGCGTAAGCACAAGGACCGCTCACAGAAGGGTGCCCGGCTAATGGCTGATGGCCTCGCGACAGTCGCATGCGCCAACGCGCTGCTCAACACCCTGGTCGGCACGTCGTTTTCCGTCTCGTCGCTCTACATCGAGAACCACACCGCCGCCACGGGCGCAGCCGGGACGACGGGCGGGTCGACCGGGTCGACGGTGCGCCCCCGCCTGTACATGGCGGCGGCGGTGACGGGAACGATCACGATGAGCTCCACCGCCCCCAGCTGGACCAACACCGGGGTCACCGAAACCATCACCGACCAGGCTGTCTGGTCGTCAAGCTCGGGGGGCACGTTCTACTGGTCGGTGCAGCTGACCCTGTCCAAGGCGTGGGCGTCCGGCGACACGCTGACGCAGAACACCTGCCAGCTAGCCCTTTCGCCGCTGGCCGCCTAAGCCGCGCCCGGGGGCACACGGTGGCTGGCTAGGCTCGGCGCATGACCACAGCACCGCGCGTGCAGGGCCTCATCGGCGCCCTGCAGGTTTGGCTGGCCGCCCACCCGACATCCCCGGAAGCCCCCGACGTGAAGGCGCTCATCCAGGTGTTGGGGACGCCGGCCACGGTGCCCGCGCCGGTCGCGGGCGCGCCGCTGCACGCCCTGGTCGCCGACCTGGCCGCCGTCCTGGACGCCTGGGAAACCAGCCACCCGCTCACCCCGCCACCCCCTCCTCCCCCACCGCCGCCGCCGGTCCCGGTCGTCACGTCGGTCACCCCCAACACGGGCGTCGACACCGGCGGCACGACCGTGTCCGTCGCCGGCAGCGGCTTCACCGGGGCCACCGCGGTCGACTTCGGGACCGCCCCGGCCTCGTTCAGCGTCGTGTCCGACGCCGCGGTGTCGGCGGTGTCGCCCGCCGGGGCGGACGCGGCCGTGGACGTGACGGTGACCACCCCGGGCGGCGTGTCCACGACCAGCGCCGTCGACCGGTTCACCTACACCCCGCCCCCACCCCCGCCGCCCCCGCCGCCGCCCGGGCTGCCGCCGCTGTGGAACGCCGCACCGCCCGCCGGGGTGTGCGCGGCACCGAGCGGCCCCTACGTCGGGGTGCCCGGCGACTGGGCGTACGGCATCCAAACCACAACCGAGGTGTTCGACAACTTCGACGGCCCGGCGGGCTCCGCCATCAACCAGACCCTGTGGCAGCTCGACAGCATCAACCAGGGCGGCAACCAGACCTACGACCCGTCCACCGACCGGGTCTACCTCGACGGCGACTCCAACGTGGTCCTCAAGGCCACCGGCGTCGGCGGCACCTACAGCAACACCAGCTGCGACCATCCCTACATATCGCAGCCCGGCGACACGTGGGCGAGCATCGCCGCGGCGTGGGGCACCAGCCCCGCGGTCCTGCGGGAGTACGTCAACCAGGGGATCCTCAACGAGGGGGTCACCACGCCGTTCCCGCCGGGCACCGCCATCACCATCCCCAACATCAGCGGCCGGTTCACGTCGCGGCAGCGGTTCAACATGGGGCTCGGCTGGTCCGCGGCGCGGGTCAAGTTCCCCAAGTCCGTCGCCCAGACGTCGGGCCTGTCGTGGTTCCCCGCGGTGTGGCAGCTCTATGTCGCGTACAACCAGCTGCCGGGCAACTATCTCGAAATAGACATGATGGAGATGTTCGGCGACTCCACGAAGTACAACACGCACGTCTACCTGCACAAGAACCCGATGACCACGCTGCAGGACGAGCTGCCGGTGCCCAACGGGGTCAACGCCGGCGACGACTTCCACACCTACTGGATGCTGCGCACCGCCGACGAGATCCAGATCGGCGTCGACAGCCTGATCATGGGGGCGTGGACGTCGGCTAACGTGCCGGCCGGGGTGTGGCCCGACACGCAGCAGAGCGTCTATTGGATCATCAACTTCGCCATGGACCCGGGCTACCTGGCGCACCCGAAAGCCAGCGACTTCCCCGCGTACATGCTCGTCGATTGGGTGTGGTTCAAACCCCTAGCGCTGCTGTGAGGTAACCGTGGCCGTCGCCTATAGCGCGGTCGGCGCTGGGGCGCACGGCACCAGCATCAACGCCCTCGCCTTCACCCACGCTATCGGCGCCTCCGACAACTGCCTGATGGTGGGGGTCGGCGCCTACTACGGCAGCTCCGGCTACTCGAGCTGGACCCGGTCCTGCGGCATCACGGCAGCGGCCGTTACCTGCGACTCGGTCGGCGCCGGCATCGCCAACGGCAGCTACACCGGCGGCACGGCCCAGACCTGCAGCCACACTGTGGTGCACAGCAGCCAGAGCCTACATAGCGACGGGGGATAGCCGGTGGCTGTCATTTTCGATGCTGTCGGCGCCGGCAACGATGTTTGGGCGCAAACCACGGCGACAACCAACATTTCGTGGGCGCATAACGCGGCGTCCGGGGCGTGTGTTATCGCCGGAATGGCCAGCCGCGACACCACAACTTCATCAGCGGCCAGCACCGACACCAGCGAGTCCTGCAGCTACAACACCGTGGATATGGGCGCGGCGCTGGGCACGTCGAAGCACAACAACTCGAACACCGGCTACGGAAACACCACCCTGTTCGGGATGACCGGAGCGCCCAGCGGCTCCAAGACCGTCGCCGCGTCGGTGACCGACACCAACAATGAGGTGACCGGCCTGGCCGGCTGCTCGGTGTCTTACCTGGGTGTCGGCTCTATCAGCACGTGCTCCACCAACGGCGGCTCGGGCACGACGGCGTCGATTTCGGTGACCGCCCCGGCTGGGGCGATGATCGTTGTGGCGTTCGGCGCCCCCAACGGCAGCTTTTCCGCGTTTAACGGCTCAACACGGTACAACCACGCCTCGGCCGGCGGCACCGACGCCGGTTTCATGATCGGCGACGTCGCGGCCACCGGTTCGGCGCAAACAATCTCCGCGACAGTCACTAGCGGGTTCTGGTCGGCCATCGCCGTTATTCTGCTGCCGACCATCCCCGGCGCTGTTTTGAGCCGCGGCACGTCGGTTTCCGGCCCGACCGGCTCCACCTGGACATATACGGGCGGGGCGGCCACCTCCGCCAATGCTTACGACGGCACTTTCGGCCTGTACCCGGTCACTTACTGCGTGTTCACAACTTCAACCGCCAATGCTGTCGGCACCATCACGCCGGGCGGGTATTTCGGCGCGGCGTCGGTGCCCACCGACGCCTCTATCACGATCAACGCGGTCTTGCGGGGATATGTCAACACCGTGGCGCGTTGGGCGAGCATCACCGCGCAGTTGTTGGACAGCGGCGGCTCGGCTATCGGGGCGGCGCAGACGATCACCCTGACCACGGCTGTATCGACGGTCGCGTTCACGCCTAACGTGGCGCCGACGCCGGCGCAGATCAACGCTGGGTTGCAGATGCTCGTCACCGCAACTCACGACGGCACGTCGTCGAGCGGCATTTTCCGCCTCGACAACGTCGACATCACGATTTCTTACACGCGCACGCCCGCCGACGCCGCCCAAACCGTCACAGCCACAGGCGCAGCCACCATCGCCCACAACGCGCCCGTCGACGCCGCCGCAGCCGCCGTCGCATCCCCCACGGCCGCCCAGACCGCAGCCCTGCTCGCCAACGCCACCCAGACCGCGACGGCCACGACCGCCGCCACCCTGGTCGGTGCACTGCAAGCGAATGCGGCGCTGACCGCCACCGCCGCCGCGGCGGCGACCGCTACCCGCGCCGCCGTCTGCGATGCCGCGCAAACCGTCACCGCCGCGCCGACAACAACCCTGACCGCAGCGCTGTCCGCCAACGCGGCCCAGGCGGCCATCGCCACATCCGCCGCCACCGCGACCCGCGCCGCCGTCTGCGACGCAGCCCAGACGGGCATTGCAACCAGCGCAGCCACCCTGGCCGCGGCACTGCAAACCAACGCCGCCCAGACGGCCACCGCCGCACCGACCGCGACCCTGACGGCCGCGCTGTCGGCGAACGCGACCCAGACCGTCGCCGCCAGCCCGGCGGCGCTCGCTGCCGCGGCGCTGCTCTCCAATGCCGCCCAGACGGTGACCGCGGCAGCGGCCGCCGCCGCGACCGCAGCGCTGCAGGCCAATACGGCGCAGACCGTCACCGCGACCGGGTCGGCTTCGTTAACGGCAGCGCTGCTCGCCAACGGCGCCCAGGCGGTCACGGCAACACCGGCGGCAACGCTCACCGGGGCGCTTCTGGCCAACGCCGCGCAGGCGGTGACGGCCGCCCCGGCTGCGACCGTCGCGCACAACACGCCAGTCGACGCCGCCGCAAGCATCGTCGGGTCCGCAGCAGCCACCCTCACCGGGGCGCTTCTGGCCGACGCCGCCCAGGCGGCCACAGCCACCGCGGTAGCCGCCGCCACCAGGGCGGCGGTCTGCGACGCAACCCAGGCAGTCGTGGCGGCCGCGGCGGCGAGCGCCAACACGGCACTCAACGCAAACGCCGCCCAGACGGCCACGGCAACCGCCAGTGCCAGCCTGACCGCGGCGCTGCTGGCCAATACGGCGCAGACCGGGATGGCAGCGCCAACCGCCACCCTGGCCGCGGCGCTGTTGAGCAACGCTGCCCAGACGGCCTCGGCAACCGCGACAGCGACAGCGACCGCCGCGCTGCAGGCCAACGCCGCGCAGGCGGTGACGGCCGCCCCGGCTGCGACCCTGACCGGGGCCCTGCTCGCCAATGCGGCGCAAACCGCGACGGCCGCGAGTGCCGCCACCCTGGCCGCCGTACTCCTGGGCAACGCCGCACAGGCGGTGACCGCGACCCCAACCGCGACCGCGGCCCACAACGCGACCGCCGACACCGCCCAGACCGTCACCGCCACCGGGTTGGCCTCATTGACCGCGGCACTGAAAGCCGACGCCGCCCAAACCATCACCGCCACCGCCGCGGCCGCCGCCGCCGGAGGCGCCGACGCACCGCAAACCGTTAACGCCACCGCCGCCGCCACCCTGACAGCAGCGCTACTCGCCAACGCGACACAGACCGTGACCGCAACCGCGGCGACCACCGCCACCCGGGCAGCTGTCTGCGACGCCGCGCAGAGCATCACCGCCGCGCCATCGGCGAGCGCCACCAGGGCCGCAATATGCGACGCTGCGGCGGCAGTGACAGGCAGCGCCTCGGCAGCACTGACCGCAGCACTGCAAGCCAACGCGGCACAAACGGGCATAGCCGCTGCGGCTGCCACCCTCGCGCACAACGCTCAACCCGCCGCCGCGCAGACCGTCGCAGCAACCCCGGCCGCAACCCTGACGGCAGGCCTGCTGGCCAACACAACCCAGACCATCACAGCCACCGCGGCTGCCAGCGCCACGCGCGCCGCCGTCTGCGACGCAACCCAGGGCATCACAGCGACAGGAGCGGCGTCGGCGCAGGCCGCGCTGCACGTCGACGCCACGCAAACCGTCAACGCCACCGCGGCTGCCAGCGCCACACGCGCCGCCGTCTGCGCCGACGCCCAGGCGCTCACTGCCGCCCCAATCGCCGCGCTGGGTGCGGCGCTACTGGCCAACGCCGCGCAGACCGCGGCCGTCGCCCCATCTGCGAGCGTCACCTACGGCGCCCTGGCCTCCGCCGCGCAAACCGCGACGGCCGCACCCGCCGCCACCGTCAACAAGGCAGCCGCCGCAGACGCCGCCCAAACCGTCAACGCGACAGCCTCGGCGGCCCTGACCGCGGCCCTGAAAGTCGACGCAGCCCAGAGCATCACTGCGTCCGCCTCGGCCAGCTCGGCGACCGGCCCGCAGGCCACCCAAACCATCGTCGCGACCCCCTCCGCGAGCCTGACCGCCAACCTGGCGTTGGCCGCCAACCAAACAGTTGGCGCCACCCCGACCGCCGGACTCGCACACAACGCCCCCGCCGACGCGGCGCAGGCGCTCACCGCGACCGCGACGGCCACCGCCACCCGATCCGCCACCGCAGACGCCGCCCAAACCGTCAACGCCACCCCGACGGCGAGGGTCACCGCGGGCCTGAGGGCCGACGCCAGCCTGACGGTCACCGCCACCACAACAGCTGCCGCCACGACCGGGCCGATGGCAACCCAGGCCGTCACCGCCACCGCCGCCGCCACCCTGTCCGCAGGGCTGAGAGTCGACGCGACCCAAACCCTCACAGCGACGGGTACAGCGTCGGCGACGCGCGGCGCGCCGCTGGACACCGCCCTCACCGCCACCGCAACCCCCGCAGCCGCCGCCAGGCTCGATGCCCGAACCGACGCCACCGCAACCGTCAACGCCTCGATAGCGGGAGTGCTCGCCCAGGGGTTCCACCCCCACCCAACCGACCACGTCGCCATCACCGACGTCTACTACACCTCCGGGGCCGCCACCCCGGCCGACGCCGTCGCGCTCACCGACATCGCCACCTTCCAACTCGCCCACCGCGTCGCCGCCGCCGACCCCGAAAACCTCATCGACAAGCTCGCGACCCGCCTCGACGCGCAACGCCCCCACACCGACCCCTTGGCCCTGTCCGACACCGTCGTCGTCAGGCTCTACGGCGGGCCCGCGGTGCTGCACCCCCAGCAGGCCCGGCCCGTGCCCGGCGAACCCAAGCTGCGCGCACCCGCCCGCGCGCCGCAGCTGTTGACCGTAGCCGCCGAACCCGACCTGCGAGTGCGCCCCAACAGCGAAAAGCTCACCGCCCCCGCCCGGCGCGGCACGCTGACCGTGGCGGGGCGCAGCCGGCTGCGCGTCCCCGCCCGCACCTGAGCCGACTACCGTCAAGCCCGTGGGACTCCAATGGCCCGTAGATTTGTTCTGCCTACCGCCGCTGTCGTCGGCCGACGACGAAGGCGCCGCCAACCAGAACGCGGCGATCAACCTGGCGATCACCACCATGTGGGCCCTGTCCGGGCGCCAGTACGGGCTCGTCGACCAGATCGTGCGGCCCTGCATCCAGACCATGCCGTGGTGGTCGCGGCGCAGCAGCTACGGCTACTCCGGCGACTACGCCGCCGTCACCAGCTACCTACTGTCCTGGGAGGGAGACCGCTGGGTCAACTGGTGGTGCGGCTGCGGCTCCATGTGCCGCCTGTCGGGGCCCGGCGCGGTGCACCTACCCGGCCCGGCACGCGAGGTCATCGCCGTCACCATCGGCGACACCATCCTCGACGCCGACCAGTACACCCTGGAAGGGGACATGCTGTACCGGGTCCGCGGAGCCGCCGACGTCGCCCACGGCCCCGAGAGCCGCGGCCACCACTGGCCCCGCCAGGACCTGTCGCGGCCCATGGGCCACCACAACACGTGGTCGGTGGAGTACCTGTGCGGCAACCCCGTCCCGCCGGAGCTGGCGCATTTGACCGGGGTGCTGGCCAAGGAGTTCCTGGCCGCCTGCCAGGGCGACAAGTGCCGCCTGCCCCGCAACGTCACCAACGTGAACCGTGCGGGCGTGTCCTACCAGATCGACACCACCCGCATCCTGGAGGCAGGCAAGACGGGGATAGCCGAGATCGACCTGTGGCTGGCGGCGGTCAACCCCGCCAAGCTGCAATGCGCACCGTCGGTAATCTAAATGTCGTCGCCCGCCCCCACCGATCCCGCCATCGAGGCGGTCTCCATCGTGATGGGCACCCTGGCCGACGCGTTCGACCCGAACGGCCCCTGGCCCCCGGTGCAGGGCTCCACCGACGTGCACTTCTTCGCCGGGGAGGGGCCCGCCACCGCGGCGTGGGACGCGCACACGACCCAACCCGGCTGCGACGCCCCGTTCCTGTGGGTGCGGGTCGCGCAGCGCTACCGCACCAAGCGCATCCCCGCGCCCGTCGTCGACCCCGCCAACTGCCAGCTGCCGCGGGCGATCACCGTGGAGGTGGGGGTGGCGCGCTGCGCGGTCGTCGACGTCGACGCCACCTGGGACGACTACGCCGCAGAGGCCGCCACCAGCCTCGACGACTCGTGGCGCATCGAGGCGGCGCTGTGCGCGGCGCGGGGCCGGCTGCTCACCGACTCCTACCTGGCGGCCACCCACCCGGTCAGCCCGTACGGCCCGGAGGGCGGGTTGTTAGCCTGGAGCGGGATGATCGACATACAGATCGGAGACTGACGCGATGAGGCTGGTCACCGTGCGCGGCAGCATCAACCCCTGCGTCGATTTGGCCACCGGCGATGAGATGACCTTCGAGTACAACGAGTGGGTCGACCGAAGAATCCAGCTTGGCTACTTCGATGTCGTCGAATGGTACGGCGACGAAGACACGCCACTGCCCCCGGAGGAGCCGCAACGCGAGCAGTCCATCGAGGACGACATCACACCGTGGCCCGTCCCGGTGGCCGAGCCGGCGCCCAAACGCCGCCGCGCCGCCAAAACCGGAGACTGACATGGCCGAGATCGCGCTCATCGAGGGCAGCATCAACCCCTGCACCGACTTCGAGACCGGGCGGCAATACGTCGTGCCCTACACCGAGCACATCGCCCGCCTCGCCAAACGCGGCTACATCAACATCCTGGCCCGCCAACCCATACCGCTAAGCGGACACGTCGACTGAGAACACGACATGACCAAAGGGATCGTCACCTACACCATCCACATCGACCGGCCCGCAGTGGAGGCCGAGTTCATCAAGGTCGCCACCAGCCGCGTCGACCACGTCACCGGCGAGATCGCGAAGACCGCGAAGCTGCTGGCACCGTTCCGCACCGGCCGGCTCAAGGCGCGGATCGGCGCGACGCACGCCAAGCGCACCGGGCCGTGGCGGGTGCAGGGCGAGGCGGTGTCGCGTGCGAAATACTCCGCGTACGTCCACGACGGCACCCGACCCCACATCATCCGGGCCCGGCGCGCCGCCGCGCTGCACTTCTTCTGGCCCAAGGTCGGGCGCGAAGTTTTCTTCCGGCACGTGCACCACCCCGGGACCCGGCCGAGGCCGTTCATGCTTGAGGCGGCCGAGGAAGTCGCAAGAATACAGCGCGCCAAAGAAGCGCTGTACCATCCCTAAAAGGACGCAGCGAGATGAAGGACCAGCCCGAACCCATCGAGGTGCTCGACGCCGAACCCGAGGACCCGCCCGCGCCCGCGCCCGCTGCGAAGCCCGGGAAAGCGGCGGTGCTGCTGTCCAACATCGAGGGGTGGGAAGACCCCGGCACCGACGGACGCTACGACGTGTGCGTCGAATTCTTCGGCGACAAACTGAGGCTACGTAAACCCAAATCGCAGTCGTTGAACGCGCTGAGCTGGGCGAGCCTGCCCGGGGTGGACCCAATGACCACCAACCGGGTCACCGGGAACTTCGTGAAACGCCACATGTCCCCCGAATCGTGGGAACGGCTGTTCGCCGACCGGCTCGTCGACCCCGACGACCCCGACTGCGACGAGGAAACCATCGGGAAACTGATCACCGAACTGTGCGACCTGGCGGTGCGGGAACTCAACGAGAAACCCGCCAACCGGGCCGAGCGCCGTCACCCGACCGGTCCGTGACCCGGCACCCGCAGCGATAATCTGAGCCGGTGGTCGACGCCGGTCAGGTCCGCATCAACGTAGTTATCGATGCGCGCGACCTCGGCAACGAAGTCAACGCCGCCGTGCGCAGCGCCGTGACGCCCGCCGTCGCCAAGGCCCAGGCTCAGGTGAACAGCCTCAACACGGCGATGGGCAAGGTCGACGCCACCAAGTTCCAGCAGATGGCAGCCAACGCCATCAACACCAACCAGGCCGTGCAACGGGCGCGCCTATCGGTGCAGCAGTACGGCACGGCGGTAGCCGACGCGCAGAAGGCCTCACGCAAAGCCGACGCCGAATACCAGAAGGCGATGAACGCCCGAACCACCGCCTACAAGGCGTGGCAGAAAGTCGTCAAAGACAAAGGCGAGATAGCGGCGATCCTCAACGCCAAGGAAGCCTACGAGGCCACCGCCAAAGCCGAGCAGAAAGCCGCCGCCGCGAGCCAGAAATCCCACGCCGCCGAGCAGTCGGCCATCTTCAAGGACCAGCAGGCGCGCCTGCGGGCCGCCGCAGCCGAGCAGGCCGCCGTCACGAAGATGATCACCCTGCAGCAGCGGCTCAACCGTGAACGCGAACGCTATACACGCGGCGGCGGGGGTGGACGTGGTGGCGGCGGCGGCGGAGGAGGGGGCGGAGGCGGGGGTGCCGTGCCCTTCCGGCTGGAAACCACCGTGCTGCAAATCTTCACCCGGCAGTGGCAGACCCTGGCCGCCACGATGGGCTCCGCCACCATCGCCGTGGCCTCCCTGTCGCCGGTCATCGGGGCCCTGGCAGGGGCGCTGGGGGTGCTCGCCGGGGGCATCGGCATCGTCCTCGGCGGCCTCGGGCAGCTGACCACCGGGATCGGGGCGCTGATACCGGCGTTCGGCGGGGCGGTCGCCGCCATCAAAACAGGCCTGAGCGGGCTCGCCGAGGGCGCCAAAGAATACATGAAGCAGTTCTCCGACGCCCAAACGCAGCTATCCGTGCAGATCGGCAACCTGATGGGCCCCATGCTCAGCGCATGGACAGGGGTGTCGTCGCGCATCAAACTGGACTTCGCGCAGACCCTGGTGCCCGCGTTCAACAACCTGGCCGCGGTCATCAACAAGGTCGCCCCGGCGCTCGACGCGGTCGCCACCGCGGCCGGCGGGGTCATCAACGACATCACGGCCACCCTCAACGCGCTCGCCCCCCAGCTCAACGCCGTCCTGGAGGGCTCGCGGGCGCTGATCACCACGATCGGCCCAGGTGTGCAGGCCCTGCTCGCCGGCATGGTGAGCCTGTCCGCCGCGGCGCAGCAGTCGATGCCCCTGATCTCGGGGGCGATCCGCGATGCCCTGTCGGCGATCGGCGCGGCCATGAGGGAGGTCGCCGCCAGCCCCGAGCTGCAGGCCGCGCTGGCGTCGTTCGCGCAGGGCGTGAAAGTGCTGGGCGACCAGCTCGCCGGGTTCGGCAAAGAAATGGTCCACCTGGCGGCCGTGGCGGGCCCCGTCGCCAACCAACTGGGTGTCGTGTTCGGGCAGATGGTCCACCAGGTCGCCGACGCGTTCGCCGACCTGGCCACCAAGGTCGGGCCGATATTCAACCAGTTCGTCGCCGCGACCGGGCCTGGGCTGTCGCGGCTGATAGGCGACTTCGGGCGGCTCGGCCAGATCGTCGGCCCCACACTGATCCCGCTGTTCACCGCGCTGGGCAACGCCATCCACAGCATCATCGAACCGCTCGGCGCGCTGGGTAAACAGTTCGTGCAGGGCCTGACCTCGATACTGCCCGACCTGGCGCAGGCCATCAAATCGGTGATGATCCCCATGGAGCAGCTGCTGCCCACCTTCGGCACCCTGCTCAAGGGCGCGCTGGACACCGTGATCGCGCTGGGCCCGGCGATCAACGCCGTCGCGGGCGGCATCGGCGACCTCGCGCAGGGCATCATGACGGCGCTGCACCCGGTGCTGCCGACGGTCCGCGAGCTCGCGGAAACACTGGCGCCGACCCTGAAGCAGATCGGCGACGCCGCCGCGCAGCTCCTCCCGACGCTCGGCCCGGTCATCGCGTCGCTGGTGGCTGCGCTGACACCGGTCGCGCAGATCCTCGGGCAGGTCATCGTCTTAAGCCTCAAAAACCTCGCCACCATCATTTCGGCGATCACCCCGGCGCTGACGACGTTCTTCACGATGGTCGCGCAGGGATTCAACGAGATAGCGCCGCAGCTTGACCAGCTGCTGGGCGAGCTTGCCCAGCAGATGCCGCAGATCATGGCCACCCTGGCGCCCGTGCTCAACGACCTGGCGGCCGGGCTGGGGCAGGTGGCCATAGAGGTGATCAAGCTGCTACCCCCGCTGCTGACCATCGCGCCGAAATTCCTGGAAACCGCCGCCAACATCGGTGGGCGCCTGGTGCCGACGATGATTCCGCTGCTGGATGTCCTGGGCAAAGTGCTGTCGATAATGCAGCCCCTGATCGACGCCATGACTCGCCTCAAGGCGCCGATTGATCTGATCAACCTGGCGCTGGACCACATGAGCGGCGTGGTGAACGCGCTGGTCGGGCCCTTGGGGCGGCTGATCGGGACGATACCCGGGCACGGCCAGGGTGCTGGCGCCCCCCCGCCGTCGGGTCAGCTGCCGGCCGGGCCGCCCCTGTGGGACTACCTGCCGTACCAGCCCAACGTTCAAGGGCAGATGACCAAGCCGCGACAGTTCGTCCCCGGCGTGACACCGGGGGCCACACCCGCCATCCCCTACCTGCAGGCGGGACCGCAGCCGTTCACACCGGTCACAGGCGCGGCCGGGGCTGGCGCCAAACCACCCCAACCCCCCGAGCTGCCCATCCAGGAGGTGCCGCTGGGCCTGCTGCCCCAAACCGCGGCGCAAACCGACCTGCTCAAACAGATCCGCGACCTGCTCAACGGCACCGGCAACGCCAACGCCCCCTTGAACAATTTGAAGGATCTGCACGACGCCGTGCGCCAGATCGGCACCGACCTGAAGAAATCCCTGCCCGCCAGCCGGCTCCCGCCGGGGGCCATCCCCGGCCGCATAGGGCCGTGGGGCACGCCCATCCCGCCGCAGAACCCGCCCGGCTACCAGGTGGCCGCCGCCGTGATCCAAGCGCTGGGCGGCAACGTCGAAGCCGCTATCGGCGAATCCCCGATCCAGTACGCGCAGGAGCAGTGGGAGCAGGACGTCGACCGGTGGGTGGACAAGGCGGATCAGCAGATCAGCCAGTGGGAGCAGATGCTGCAGGAGATGCAGCAGTGGAACGCCTACCAGCAGGAGTATCTGGACTGGCTGCAGGGGCAGTCGCAGCAGAAGCCGATACCGGGGATGCCGTGGACCGCCCCCAACATTCCGCCGCCCGCGACGGGGCCGCGGCTGCCGCAGTTCGGACCGCCACCGGGCTGGCCACCCGGATCAGCCCCGCCGCAGCAGCCGGGCTGGCCATCCGCGACACCCGGCTGGCCCTCGGCGCAAGGTTACGCGCAGATGGCGCCACCGGTCACCCTCCAGCCGGCTGCCGGCGCCCACGCCGTCATACCGCCCAACCCCACCAAGGACCAGGTGATCGCCGCGATCATCGCCGAAGGCCGGGCGCGCGGACTCAGCGACCAGGAGATCGCCGGTGTGCTGTCGGTGGCGCAGCAGGAAAGCGGCTTCAACCTTGAGGGGTTCATGGGGTTCGCGACGAAAACCACCGACACCGGCTACACCGGCGGGGCCGCCTACGCCAACCAGTGGAACCCGGCCCTGCAGAAGTTCTACGACAACTACATGGCCGGTGGGTACGGGGCCGCCGGTGGCCCCCAAGCCAAGGCCGCGGCGCTGCAGGCCCTCCAAAGCGGCAACCCGCAGCCGTTCCTGAACTGGCTTCAGTCCGGTGTGCAGGGCATACCGAACACGGTGGGACTCAACGCCTCGTTCGGCCCCAATATCGCCGCCAACTATCCGCTGTGGCTGTCTAGGCTGTCCACGACATCCACCATCGGTGTCCCCCACCTGGGCACCGGACTGCCGCCCGGACCGACAGCACCCGGGCTGCCCGGAGCCAACATCGCCACCGCAGGTAGCCCCATCCCGGTGTGGGTCGTCGGCAGCGGCCCGATGACCGGCGCCGGGTTCGGCCCGATGCCTGGAGCCGGGTTCGGCCCGCCAGGAGGCCTCGGCGGCCTCCCAGCGCCGCCGCAAGGCTCCAGCTTCGCCGGTGCCGCAGCCAGCAGTGCCGGTGTCCAAGCCGCGATCCAGCTGGCACAGCAGGCGGCGGGCGGTCAATACCAGTGGGGCGGCGTGGGACCGCTCTACGACTGCAGCGGCCTCATCTCCACGCTGTACGCGGCGATCACCGGCAAGCCCTTCGGCGGCGGGCAACGCTACTTCACCACCGACTCCAACTTCGCCTCGCTGGGGTTCGTGCCCGGCTACAACCCCGCGTCGGCGCTGAACATCTCCACCACCGGGGAGCACATCACCGGGCAACTCGCCGGGGTGCCGGTCGAGGCGCACGCGCCGGGCATTCCCACAAGTGTTGGCCCCGGCGCGACCTTCCCGCTGCCCGGCGGCACACCCTACTACCTGCCCATCGACGTCAACGGCCAACCGCTGGGACCCCCAACCGCGGCGCTGACATCCTGGAACGCCCCGGCCCCGCCGAGCACCGCGAACGCCTCACCGGCCTACTATCCAGGCCTGGGGCAGCCCGGCGGGCTGGGCTCGGTGGGCTCACCGGTGCCCGTGTACGTCACCAACTGGCCGTCCAGCGGGCCCGCAGCCCGCGGCGCCCCCCTGCCCGGCAGCACCGCAGCCCAGCAGATCGGCGAAGGGGTCGGGAATGTCGCCGCCAACGTCACCGGCAACATCCTCGACGCGATCGGTGGCCTGGGCAACCAGCCGTGGCAGCCATGGAAGCAGCAGCCCGCCGCGTCGGTTTGGCAGCTCGCCAACCAGGGCAACCCGCTGGCCATCGCCGCAGCCGCGGGTTTCACCGTCCCGTCGTTCGCCATGTCCGGCTCGGGTATCGGCCCCAACCAGATCGCCGCCCCGCCGAGCCCCGCGTTCAACGCGCAGGGGCAACTCTTCAGCGACACCGCCGCGCTGCTCGAACGCTCCTTCTCCTCGCTGTCCGCCGAACTCGACGCGATGCGCAGCCAGCTCGTCGACGTGCTCAACGAGATCAAGCAGATGCTCACCCAGGAGGCCCTGGAGCCGATCATGGAGGCCGCCGTCAAGGCGGCGATCTCCTCCATCCCCGGGAGCGTGCTGGACACGATCGGCCAGAACATGGGCACAGCCGCCGCCCCGCCGATCGCCGACGCCGTCGACAGCGCCATCAGCACCGCCTCCCAAAGCGCCACCCCCAACACGAGCCTGGGAGGGGCGGTCACCACGTGGACCAACAGCGCCGAGAACGTGGTGCTGGGCCCGCAGTCCTACGACGAAGGCGGCCCATGGCCCACCGGCACGCTGGGCATCAACACCTCGGGGGCCACCGAATACGTGCTGACCGCCGCCGAGTACGCCAACCTGGGCCGGTTCCAGGGCATGGACCCGGCGACGCTGCAGGGTGCCGGGTGGACATCGGCCGCCCCCGGGACGATCGGCAACGCCAACGTCGGCGCGCAATGGTTCGGGGTGGAAAACATCCCGATCCTCAACGCGCTGGTCAACATCCTGGTGGAGATCCTGCTGTCCGTGCTGGGTGTGCAAATCCAGGTCAGAGACACCATGATCAATTTGACCCAGCAATTCCGCCAGTTCCGCGGCGACTCGTTCAAGGCGTTCGACGCGCAGGGAAGGTTGTTGAACGACACGAGCGCGCTGATGGACCGCAGCATCACCTCCGCGCAGGAGGCCGCCGACCAGCGCATCCAAATCCTGGAGATCGTCCTGGCGGCGCTGATCAAGTACATCGTCGACAACATCATCATCCCCATCGCCGACGCGGTCGGCCAGGCGCTGGTCAACGCGGCCGCCTCCGCCGCCGGAGCGGCGACCAGCGCCGGCATCTCCGCGGGCACGGAGGGGGCCGGCGCGATCGGCGGGCAGATCGCCGGGGCGGTCGTCCAGGCCGCCATCTCCTCGGCCGGGGATGCGGCGATCACGATCGCATCCCAGATCGCCGAGGAGGTCGTCAACGCCGCCACCCCCGTGATTCTGCAGGCGATCGGCGAACTCTTCCAGTCGGTGTTCCCCGGCGTAGCGACGGGCATATTCGGCGGCGGCCTGCTGGAGGCGATCACCAACCCCATCGGCACGCTGCTGTCCGACGCACTCGGCGCGATTCTTGGAATTCTCACCGTGGCGTTCGGCGGGCTCACCAACGTCGGCGGTGGGTTGTTCAACTTCGACGACGGCGGCATGGCCTACGGGACCGGCATGATGCCCAAGGCGGTCATCGAACCCGAGCGGGTCCTGTCCCCCGCCGACACCGACCGCTTCGAGCGGATGGTGTCGGCGCTGGAGGGCGGCCAGCTCGCGCGTGTCACCCACGTCAACGCCCCGTTCACGGTGCTCGGCGGCCAGCACGCCGGGGCGGCCGCCCGCAACCAACTCCTAGCGTTGCTGTCCTAGAAGGGGGTGGTATCCGAATGCCTTACGCCGGATGGTTCGTGCTTGACGGAACGGAGATAGCGAACAGCGCCCGGGTGATAGCCCACATGGGCGCAGACACGCCCGTCTCGGACTCGATAATCTTCGGCACGCCCGGGGACTGCTCCCTGCGGCCGCTGCCCACCGACTCCGGGCTGGCGCCGATGCCCGCCGACTCGTCGATCGTGACGACCGGTCTGGCGTCGCCGCCCAACGGCAGCGCCCTCTACGACGCCGGGCTGGCCGTGATCGGGCCGTGCTGGACGGCCTCGAACCTGTGCGGGAACTGCCGCCCGTGGGTCACCTACGACGACTCCTGGTCCGGGCTGCAGGCCTTCCTCGGCGACACGATCTACCGCCCAGAGCTGGCGCCGTGGTACTCGGTCGGCACGCCGCAGTCGGGCGAGTTCGGCGGCGTGTGGCCGCTGAGCGTCACCGGGCTGGGCCCGGCGCCGGTGCAGCGCGAGGTCACCGAGCTGGTCGGTTCGGGGGCGTCGGCGGGGCCTGCGCGCGACACGAGCCGCGTCGTCACGTTCACCGCGCTGCTGATCGCCTGCACCAACGCCGGGCTGATGTACGGGCTGGAGTGGCTGGCGTGCCAGCTGCGGGAAACCAACGAGCGCACCGACGCGGTGCTGCGCTACCTGGCCGCCCACCCGGGCGGGTCGACGGCCTACCCGATACAGCTGGTGCGGGAGCTGCACGGGGTGGTGCTCACCAAGTCGCCGCAGATCACCAACGAGTACCAGGGGCATCTCATCCCCAACAGGTCATCCACGATGTGTCAGGTGACATGGGAGCTGACGGCGCTGATGCCCTACGCCTACACCCCCATGGAGAGCTACGACGTGGTGTGGGACTCGATCACCCTGCAGCCGATCCAGTGGGTGCACGCCACCGACTGCACCGCCCCCGCCTCCTGTGACCCGATGCCGACGCTGTTCTCCGCCGAGTGCACACCGGCGCAGGTCGTCGTGGTCACCCAGCCGCCGCCGGTGTGCGGCGGGTGCCTGCCGCTGTGCGAGATGGACGTCTACACCTACGAGATCCCGGTGCCGTCGTACGCGCTGGTGTGCAGCCAGTCGGCGGTGTCGCTGACCCTCACCAACAACGGCGGCTCCGATCTGACCCTGCAGGCCTACTTCCAGGTGTGCGACAGCAACGAGGCCTGCCAGCAGAACCAGTACCCGATACAGGTGTCGGGGCTGCCGCCCACGGCGCAGCTGGTCGTCGACGCGATCAACTCCCGGTTCTGGGTCTACTACCAGCGGCAGAACCGCCGGCCGGTGGGGATCGTGTCGACCCCGGGCGGGTCGCCGTGGGAACCGGCGATCCTGGACAGGAGCATGTGCTGGGAGTTCGTGGTCATCGCTCCCGGTGGCAGCGTGTTCGACGTGACGCTGAACATCGCCGACCGGGAGGCGTAGGTTGACCGCCTACACGTGCAACTCGGCGCAGACCGCCGTCGCGGCACCGGCAGCCACAGCGAAGGCGGCGCTGCACACCAACTCGGCGCAGACCGCCGTCGCCATCGCCTCGGCGTCGCTGACCGCCAGGCTTTTGGCCAACGCCGCCCAAACCATCACCGCCGGCCCGGCCGCATCGGGTATCCGCGCCGCCGTCTGCAACTGCGCGCTGACCGTCACCGCGACCGGGGCGGTGACACTGGCGCACAACGCGACCGCCAACACCGCCCAGGTGATCACCGCGACGGCGTCCGCGGGCATGAAGGCAACGCTGCAGGCCAACGCCGCCCAAACGGTCACACTCGCCGCGGGCTCGGCCCTGGCGCATCACGCCGCCCTCGACGCCGCGCAGGCACTGGCCGCGACCGGGCGGGCCGCGCTGGGGATAGCGGGGCGGGTCGACGCCGCGCAAACGGTCACCGCCGCCGCAGCAGCAGGCCTGAAAGGGCTGCGCACCACAGACCCCATCGCGCTAACCGACGCCCTGTCCGTCGTGCTGATACCGGGCACCCTGACCCGCTGGAACAGCCTGCCGCCCGCCCTGCCAGCCCGGGCGCTGCGGCACATAGTCGTCATCTCCGGCATCGACGGCGTCGCGCTCTACCAAATCAACCAAACCCAAACCAACCAACTGACCTGGGGGCGGCAGCTGCGCGACGTGTCCACCTGCACGCTCACCATCCCGCCGCTGGTCACCGCCGACCAGAAGCTGCCCGACATCGTGCCGTGGCTGCACTGGGTCCACGTCTACGACGCCCCCACCGCCGCGCTGCTGTGGTCGGGGCCCATCCAGAACCTGTCCACCACACGGACCGCCGCCACCATCACAGCCAAGGACGTGGCCGCGTTGATGACCCGCACCCGCAACCCGATCACCAAAAGCTACGACAACACCGACCCGGTCGTCCCCGCGGCCGACATGTGGAACGCGCTCATCGAGCAGCACAACCTGCCGATCACGCCGATCGTCAACTACGACCCGTACGGCGGGCGCTACGAGTACGCCGTGACCGCCGACTCGGCGATGATGGACCAGGCGATCTCCGACCTGGTCGGCATGGGCCTGTACTGGACGGTCGTCGCCGGGACACCGATACTGGGGCCCGCCCCCAAAGCCCCCATCATGACGCTCGGCGAGAACGACTTCATCGGCTCGGGCATCGAATGGGTGCGCGACGGCGCGTCGGTGTACAACGACATCCTGCTGCGGGGCCCCGACAACCTGGCCCGGGCCCGGGTCACCCTCTACGGGCTGGAGCTGCAGCAGATCGTCAAAGTCGACTCCATGTTCGGGGTGAGCAACGTGAACACGGCCACCGCACAATATGCCACCTACTACGGGGCGATCCGCGACGCCATCCAACTGCCCAACGACACGGTCGTCAACCCGCAGACCCCGCTGGCCGTCGCAGACCTGATCCCCTCGACGCGGTTCACCATCTCCGCGTTCGGCATGAACGTGAAGATGGAGCTGGAAGCGATGACCGTGGACTGCGCCGCCGGCACGGCGAACCTGTCTGTGAGCCTCGAATCGGTGATCGACCCGCCCGATCTGCCCGAGCTGGCGCAGGTCACGTCCGCGCAGTCCGTCGGGGCCACCACCACCACCCAAACCACCCCCGCCATCATCGGAGGCTGAAAAATGGGCGCGAAACCTTACCACGGTCCATACGACTTGTGCGCTGCCGCACTTCCCGTTCCTCACGTTGTTCCCCTCGCGGCAGGGGTCGCTGAAGGGAGGCAATGATATGAGCGGATCGCAGACCGGCAAATCCCCGCGCAGCGACGCCGAATGGGCGCGGGAAGTCAACCAGCGGCTGCGCTCCCTGGAACAGTCGGTCGTCGCCCGGATAGGGCAGTGGACCCTCTACAACACGGGCACGTCGCTGCTGGCCGCCCGCCCCGGGCAGGTCGTGGCCCTGGACACCACCGCGCAGCAATCCGACCTGTCCGCGGCGACGGCCCAGCTCAACAAGGGCATCACCGCCGCCTCACGCGCCGCGGCCGCCGCGCAGTCCACCGCCAACACCGCCCTGGCCGACGCCACATCCGGCAACAACCTTTGGACCGAGCTGCTCGCCGCCCTGGGCCTAAGTGATGTGCCCGGCCTGAGCGCCTGGCTGAGCACCGCAGAAACCGACGCCGCCAACGCCATCGACAACTGGACCAGCTTCTTGGCGACCATCGCGCAGGGCACGGCCGAGGAGGCAGCAGATCTGATCAATACCATAGAAACCGACGCCTCCACCGCGCTGGCCAACTGGACCAGTTTCCTGGCGGCCGTCGCGGCGGCGACGGTAGCCGACGCGGCCACCCTAATCACCGACGCGCAGGCGTGGCTGGCCCGGCTGATACAGGACGTGATCGTCCTGCTCGACGTGTTCCACCTGACGTACCAGCTCGGCTCCCCCAGCGACTCGATCACGCAGACCGGCAGCAACGGCAAACTGACGTGGCACGCCGCCTGGAACAACCTGATGGACCTGTTCGGCCTGGCCTTCTCGCAGTCCGCATTGACGGACCCGACGCCGACGACCGGCGACGTGATCAACACCAAACTGGACTCCACGTCGAACCTCGACGCCTCGAAGCTGACGAACATGGCCAACCACCCGACCCTGTCCGGGTCGAAGGTGACCGGCATCGCCAACGACATCGTCACGGACCTCCAGGACCACCTGGACAATGTGGTGTCGAAGTTCCTGAACGTGTCCGTGTCGGGATCGAGCCTGGCGGACGCCGCGACCGCCATGTCGGGAATCCAGGACACGGTCGCCTCCACCGCGCGGGCCGTGCAGGCCCTTCTGACGACGCAGCAGGCGGGCGGGTCGTCGGGACGCAACTACCAGGTCGACTTCACCACCTACCCGGCGGGCTCGTTCAGCCAGTGCCCGTTCGACGTGTCCTACACGGGCCTCGGCACCGGCTACATCGAGATAGCCAACAACGAGGCCTACTGGTACAAGGTCGCCAACGGCGACTGCATAGCATTCGCCCTGTACGACGACGGCACCAACACCACCACCGACACCGACTACCAGTGGGCGCAGGCCACGGTGGCGGCGCCGATGGACTACAGCAACGGCGTCAGCGCCAGCAACAGCCTGGTCCTGCGGTGCGATGCGACCGGCCAGAACTACGTCTACGCCAGGGGTTACCGGGCGGGGCTCTTCGGCGCCGGGTTCTACGCCGAGCTGGGCTGCGTGGTCGGCGGTGTCACGACCGTCTTCGACACCGGCGTGCCCGCCGGCTACAACCTGAACCTCGGATTCAAGGCCGGGGTGGCGGGCGTGGCGAACCGCTTCCAGGTGTTCTCCGGCGACACCCCCGTCATCGACTACACCGACAGCGGCAACGTCTCCCAGATCGGCGCCAACTACCGCCGCTGGGGGTTCATCTCGTCCACCGGCAACAACGGCAACGCGGCACCGGCACCGGCGACGTACATCGGCTGCGCGGACACTGCCACACCATCAGTCACGGGCACCACGTTCCGCCGGTGCCGCACCGGCACGGGTGTCGTGACGTTCACTTCTGGCAACAACCTGCTGGGAGGAACGTTCTTCGACTCACCCGACTACATCACCGACAACATGGCCTTCGACACAGGTGCCGGGAAATTGACGGTCGGTAAGCAGGGCAACCTGCACATCGACGTCGCGGTCCTCGGCAACGGCGGCAATCCGACCTCCGCGCAGCAGGTCAGGTTGCTGCTGTACAAGAACAACGGGATCTTCCGCAGCGGCCGCACCGTCTGCTTGGTGCCCTCCTCCACCGCTGGGGCCCTCGGGGCCTTCTGGGGCTTCCAGGAGACGTTCATGATCCCCGTGGCCGCCAACGACTACCTGCAGCTGGGGTACAACTCGACTGCGACGATATCAACGCCGGGGATGACCGGGGAGGCGTCGGGCACCCAGACATGGTGGGACGCCGTCTATCTGTGAGCGGGCGCAGGGCGCGGCGATAAGCTCCCGCCGTGACCACCGGAGGCAGTGGCTACGGCCCTCAGGGCGCGGCGACGATGACACCCGTCAGCGTATGCGTCGGCCAGCAGCTCACCACCGTCTGGGACGACGAGCAGCAGATCTACGTGCTGCAGATGGCGCCGTGCTCGGTCCCGCAGCTGGTCGCCGACGCCCGGTTCGACTCCGGCGCCGACGGCAACATCACCGAAACCACCACAGCCCCCGGCAAGCTCCTCATCGACGGGCAGCTGTCGTGGCGCAACAACACGCCCGTGGTGCACAACGTCGTGATCCGGGTGACGCGCCGCTACCGGCACTGGATCACGTCAAACCCCAACGCCGTGCAGTTCAGGGACCGCTGGACGTGGGGCATCGACACCGCCGCGCTCACCGAGCCGATCACCACCAGCATCTACAACGGGCAGGTCGGGTCCGCCAACGACATCGGCACCAACACCGTCGCCGAACCCAACCAGGGCCTGTACGAGCAGTGGTGGGGCACCGGCTGCAACGACGAATGGGTCGGGCCGATCAACCCCGGCTCGATACTGCAGGTGTGGTACCGCTGCTACGTGTGGACCCCGCCGCCATGGTCGGATAATGCCAACCTCAACAACCCCAAGCACCTGGCCGAGGCTGGGTGGACCCGCGTGCAGCTGATCGCCTACCCCAACCAAGGAGCACTGGTCTCCGGATGAGCAGCCTCAAGGTGTTGTGCGCCGAGTTCATGTTGAGCGACAACAACGGCCTGGGGGTGCGCCGCTCGTGGTTGCTGCGCAAGGTCGCCGAGTCCTTCACCGGCTCCACGAAGGACGGGCCGATCCAAATCAGCCCCGACCCGGTCACCATGATCGACGCCGACCTGTACTGGTACAACGACACCCCCGACCCGCAGGACATCTGGGTGATCGTGTCGCGGGCGCCGCGCTCGGTGGTGGTGCAATCGCCCTGCACCGTCATCATCCTGGAGGGCTCCAGCTCCCAGATCGGTGAGAACCCGCAGGCCGACTACCCCAGCATGGTCGACGACGCGTTCGGCGGCGGCATCGCCATCGACCGCCTCGAAGTCTCCTCCGGGTCGCTGCAGTACGGGCGGTTCTTCTTCGACGGCGACGACACCCAGTCCTACAAGCACGTGGGCATCGTCCCGCCGGGGCAGGCGTTCCACTTCTGGTACATAAGCGCCGTGCAAACCCCCGGCCTGTGGACCGAGGCAACAGACTTCGTCACCGACTGGGAGGCCGACGCCCGCTGGGTGCGGCTGATCGCGATGGCGATGCCCGTCGACGTGGCCACCGCCCTGATCGTGGCACCCGGCTCGGGGGGCAGCGGCTCGTGACCGTGTCGGTGCTGTGCGTGCCGGGCCTGTTCGAAACGGCGGCGTCGATGAAGAACCTGCTCGCCGGGACCGCCGTCGCGGGAAACACGCAAGTCAACTGTCCCTACAACAACTGGGCGCCGCTGGACGGCAACGTCGACAACGGGGTGACCGCGTTCGACGCGCTCGCCAACTCCACCGGCGGCGTGAAAATCGCGTTCGGCGACGGCCTGGGGGCGTGCGTGCTGACGCGGTGGCTCGCGCAGAAGGGCCCCACGTCGGGCATCCCGCCAGCCGATTTGACGTTCGTGCTGATCCGCAACCCCGACCGCACCTACGGCGGGCTGCTGCACTCCACCACCTACGACGGCACGTTCGTCGACCCGGCGGGCAACTCGTGGCTGCTCACCCCCGACACGGTGCCCGCAGGCACCCCCTACACCGTCGCGGACCTGGCGGTGCAGTACGACGGGTGGTGCGACTGGCCCGACATCACCACCTCCCACTGGTACTGGCTCGCCGAGCTGAACGCCCTGGCCGGGATAACCGACGCGAACTACAAGACCCCCACCCTCGGCGACGTCAACAACACCGAACTTATTGAGGGCAACATCACCTGGCTGCTGGCCCCGACCGTCCCGGTGCCGCTGCTGGGCACCCTCGACAACCCGGCCACCGAGGCGATCGACAAGAAGCTGCGGCCCCTGATCGAGTCGTGCTACAGCCGCGAATACACCCCCATCGGCTACACGCCCCCGTCGACGATCCCCTACCCGGCGGTGGCCACCGTCGCCTGCGCCGACCCGGCCCACTTCTACGTCCACAACGGCGGCCTGACCCCGCAGCCGTGGATGCAGCTGCAGAGGGTCACCGGCGCAACGTTCCCCGCGCAGACCGTCAAGTTCCCGATCACCAACACCGGCACCAACTACGACAAGCTCCTACAGACCGCCGGGGCGACGTGGATCAACCTGTCACCCGTCGCACAGTGGGTGTACGGGCTGGTCACCTGCGGCCCCAACCGGGTCACCCTGCAGGCCCGCAGCAAGGGCTACATCGCCGTGTGGACGGCCATCGACTACGGCTACAACACCAGCCCCACCCTGGTGGAGGCCAGCCGGTTCGGCATCGGCGCCGACGACGGGTTCGCCGGGGTCATCTCCACGGGCATCGCCTACTGCGAAGCCGAGGTCCGTGCCAACACCAGGACGTTCACCGTGGCGCCCGAAGAGACCGGATGGATGAGGGTCGAGCCGGGGCAGGCCGTCACCGCGATGGTGCACACCCGTTTCACGTCGACGAACTGGGAGACCAGCGACATCGACGGCGGCGACACCGAATGCGTGTCGTCCATCGACTGCGGCGAACTGACGCTGGACATGTTCGCGACACCGGTGATCGAACCCGCCCCGCCCACACTCGGCGTGCTGGGGGCCCCGGCGATCACCGTCATCGAGGTGTACGGCGGCAAGGTCTCGGGCTACAAACACGCGCCGTACACCCCGACACCGACAACCGACTGGCTGAACACGGCGCTGGACCCGTCGGTGTTCATCTGGACGGCCGTCGACTTCCCGACGACCGTGTTCCCGCTGTCGGCGGCGATCGCCGCGGGTGTCGCCGACACGGTAGCGGTGATCAACGCGGTCAGCGGGCCGTTCATCCTCGTCGGCCACGGGGTCGGCGCGTCGGTGATATCGGGGGTCTACGACCAGATCCGCAGCGGCTCCCTGACCGCGCGACGCGCCGACCTGCTCGCCGGTGTCACATTCGGCAACCCGCGGCGCCAAAAGGACCACCTGTGGCCGGGCGTCGCCAACCCCGACCCCGGTGCGGCCGGGATCGACCCCAGCCCGCTATCAGGCACGGAAGGCCTGTGGTGGGACTTCGTCAACGCCAGGGACCCCCTGGCTGACGTGCAGGCCTCCACCCAGGCCGGGGGGTGGGCCGCCAACGTGTGGGCGATCCTCACCAACCGGATCGCCGACGGCACATGGGCCTCGGTCACCGCATGGCTTGGCAGCGTGTCGGAGGCCGAAACGGACCTGGCGCAGCAGATCTGGAACTGCATATACGGCGCGCCACTGGCCGGCGCCAACCCAAACCTGACGTACAACACCACCAAGCCGCTGGCCCCGCACGACAAACGCACCAGCCTCAACATAGCCCTGGACTACATCACAGGCTTCGCGGGCAGCAACTGGGGCCCCTGATGCTGAAGGTGCCGCCGGGCTACGACGACCTGCTCGGCGACGCCGCCGCCGCGCCGATCCGCGGCGAACTGCACAAACTCGACGTCGAAGGGGTGGCGGCGCTGCTGGCGCGCCGACCGCAGCCGCGCTCGACAGCCGCACTCGCGGCCGCCACCCAGCGCGGCAGCCCCCCGGCCGAGAAAGTCAAACACCTGCACACATTCGTGTGCGACCACCTGGAGCCCGGCGGGTTCGATGCGCTGCTGATCGGGATGAGCCTCGACGAGCTGCCCGCCGACACGTTCGGACTGGTCACCCGGGCGCTGGTCACGTGGGGCACCGCCCGGCCCTACACCGCGGCGGCCACCCTCGCGTCGATGACCGGGCACCACTGGCGCACAGTGCGCGCACACCTGATCAACCACGGCATCGCCGACCCGATGGGCCTGCCTTCGATGCACGCCCTCCTAGACATCACCGAGACGATGGTGATCGAGGCCATCCAGGAGGACAAGCCCGAGAAGACCAGGCTCAAGCGGGAGCAGTTCTACAACCAGCTCTACGTCCCCGACCGGGTCGCCGTGTCGGTCGACGGCAAGACCAAACCCGCGCTGGCGGAGCCGGAGGTGGCCGAGGAGGCGTTCGACCAGTTCGCTCGCGCGCTCGGCGGATAGCATCACGCCATGCCCCTGTGCTACGTGCTTTTCGACCCCGACCAGCCGCAAGGCAGCCAGTTCGAGTCACCGGCGGTGCGCGCCGAACTGGGCTACCTCGCCCCGACGTTCGTGGCGCCCGGCTCGGTCGGGCCGGTGCAGCTGGCGCCCGGCGCCGTCACCAACACCGCCCTGGCGGCCGGGGCGGTCACCAGCGACAAGATCGCCGCCAGCGGCGTCGACAGCGCCAACTTGGCCCTGGCGTGCGTCGAATCCGCCAACATCGCCGACGGGGCGGTGGGCCCCACCCAGGCGGGCATCGGGATACTCACGGTGGTCAACTCGGCGGGCAACCCCACAACCCTGCAGGCGATGATCCTGTCCGCAGCCCAGTACGCGGCGATCAGCAGCCCCAGCCCCAACATCCTCTACCTGATCACACCCTGATGTCCGGGCCGTTCGGCATCCCCTGGCACTACAAGCTCAAAGCGGAGCAGGTCATCACCGCGCAGGCCAGCGCCGCGCTGGAAGTCTCCGAGCTGCCCCAGGTGTCGGCGGTCGGGTCGACCCAGCTCGCAGACATCCGCATCGGCCCGACACGGCTGATACTGGTGTGCATCGGCTCGCAAATCGTGTGGCAACCCCAGACGATCTCCGCCCTTTTCAACCTGTACACCGACGCAGACTCGCTGCCCGACCCGTGGATCAACGAAATCCCCTACAACATCCTCGACCCGACCACCTGGTACACGGCCGGGGTGACCGGCGGGGCTATGCGCTTCGAGATGCCCCAAGGCCTGGTGGGCTGGCCCGCGATATTCTCCTCCCGCTACCGCAACTCCAACCAGACGTTCGGCGACGACGGATGGATCGAAATCCAAGTCGCCAACGCCGGGAGCGCCCCCAGCTACGGCAACACGTTCAACACGCAGGTGTACCGGCGCTACAGCAACGACGGCTCCTACGACAACGGGGTGGGCATCGACCTGTCGGTGGGGGAGATCAGCATCGTCACCCGCGTCGGGGGCACCGAAACCCTGCAGCAGGACTGCGGCCCGTTCGTCAACGGCGACGTGATCCGACAAACCCAGGCCGGCAACGAGTTCGCCGTCATCGTCAACGGCGAGCAGACCGGCGCGTGGACCGACGAGGGCGGCATCACCGCCTCGGGCCCCGCCGAACGCTCGGTCGGGATCTACGTGTCGGGCACCAAAGACTTCCTCGGGCCGCGCCGCTTCTCCCCGTCGCTGTCCTACATCGAAGCGGTCTGACGGGGGGGTAGGTTCGTGTCGTGACGATCTTCTATCCCGACGTGTCCAACAACAACTGGGGCGGCCCGGGTCTGACAGACGGCGGGGCCAACAGCCTGTACAGCTTCCTGACGCCGCTGCTGGCGCAGGGGTTCGCCGGGGTGTGCCACAAGATGAGCCAGGGCGGCGGCGCGAACGCCTACGTCGACCCCTACGGCGCCCTGTGTCAGGCGTGGTGCGCCCAGAACGGGGTGCCGTTTCTGGGGTACCACTGGGTCACCTGCGACCCCGCGCAGGCGCAGGCCGACAACTGGCGCGCCGCGGGCGGCGGCGAGTGCGCGATGCTCGACTGGGAGGCCGGCGGCGGGCCCGGGGCGGACGACTTCAGTGGCGACATCGACAACTTCTGGGCGGTCACAAACGCGTTCAACGCCGCCAACGTCAACGTGGCCGTAGGCTACAACCCGCGGTGGTACCTGGAGGGCGCCGGGTCGGGTGCGGGCACCGACCTGTCGGCGTTCGCCACGGCCGGGATAGCGCTGGTCTCCTCGGGCTACCCGGCCGGGTCGACAGCCGACTACGCCTGGAGCCTGTACTTCAACCAGTGCGGCGGCGACGGCGGGGAGGGCTGGGCGCCCTACGACGGCGCCACCCCCGCCGCGTGGCAGTTCACGTCGTCGGCGATCGTGTCCGGCGTAGGAGGTGTCGACGTCAACGCCTACAAGGGCGCAGACATCAACACCCTGTTCGGCACCGCCGCCCCGCCGAAGCCGCCGCCGGCCGGGCCGCCCGACAGTGTCGTCGTCAACGGTGTCACCCTGTACGTGTCGCGGTCCAAGTACCGCGACCGCACCGCGCAGCCGTCCTACAGCCTGGTCGACCTGGCACGCAACGACGACGCCATGATCCACGAATCCGACGTGATCCGGCGCGCGATCGAAGGCGACACCGCCTGCCAGGCCGTCATCAAGACGGTCGCCACCCAGTACGGCGACCCCGAATCGGCGCTGCTCGTCAAAAAGTACGGATGGTGAAGAAATGGCCAAGCATGTCGTGATCTGCGCGCAGGGCACCGGGGTGTCCATGTGGGACGCCGACGCCCCCCAACCCTACGGGGTCGCGATGGCGCTCGACTCCAACCGCTGCTACCCCCAGCCGCTGGGCAACTACCCCGCGTCGGTCGTCAACCCGCAGATGGGCGAATCCGTCCAGGACGGCGTCAACGAGATCGTGCGCCTCCTCACCGACGTGTACTACCCGGGCTGCACCAAGGACGGCTCCGGCGGGGCCGGGTCGAGCATCATCCTGCTCGGATACAGCCAGGGCGCGTGGGTGGTGAGCGCGTTCATGGCCAACGAGTGCCACAGCCCCGTCGGGCGCTGCCACCAGCGCTGGCTGGGCGGCGACATCGTGTGCGTCGCCGTGTGGGGCAACCCGCTGAGATGCCCCGGGTACGCCTCCGGCAACCAGTTCGCCGGCTGGCCGATGCCTGCCCCGCTGGACGGGTTGACCACCGGCGGCATCGGCGGCCCCGAGGACCTGCAGCCCGCTGTGATGGCCTGCCAAAACCCCCACCAGCGCCACTACTGGGGCGAGTTCGTCAACACCCTGTCCACGTCGGCGCGATCCATCTACGAGGACTGCCCCGTCGGCCCGCCCGCCGGGCAACCATCCGGGGCGGCGATCAACACCGCCGGGCCGCCGTGGACGAACGAGCCCGACGAGGGCATGTGGTCCACCCAGATCTTCGACCTCGTCCAGGCATGGTTCCCGGCCCTGTTCACGTTCATCCTCAAGGTCGTCGAAATCTTCGGGCCGGGCCTGCTGCCCCACCTGATCGGCATCGGCGAGGCGGTGTGGAACGCGGGCATGTTCGCCGCCGCCGGGCCCAACGCGTCGCACTACACCTACCAGACGGGCCCGATCATCGCGTTCGTCGGGCTGGCCGCCAACGAGGTCGAGCCTAGGGGCTGAATGCTACGCGGGAGGCGCGGGCGGGTCCGGGTCGGCGACCTGAAGGGCCTCCAGCCGCAGCCGGTCCCGCAGCGTCTCAGCGACCGCCCGCAGCGTCTCAGCGACCGCGATCCTGGAAACGTCGCACTCGAACACGCCCTCCGGCTTGCCGCGGATCGTCTGCGCCACGTCGTCGCACCACCGCGCGGCGCCCTCCAACCCGTCCTTGACGCCCTCCACGTAGGACTGCCGGATGAGGTGGGTGGTCCACGAGCTGATCAGCTCGGCGGACGCCTGCATGGCCGCCCACCGCCCCGGCTGCTCGTCCGGGCGCACCGTCACGGCTGGTCCCGAACCATCGCCTCGGCGGCTGCCAGGCTGCGGCGCGCCGAGGCGATCGGGTCCAGGCGGGCCCGCAGCGACGGCCGCGGGTCGCACCCCGGCAGCTCGGTCGACAGGAGCAGCTGCTCGTGGTCGTAGACGTGTCGGGTCTCCTCGTTGCGGGCCCGCACAAGGATCGGCCGCCACCCGTCGGTGTCGGCGGGGAAGTCCACGCGGTCGTGGTAGATGACAAACCAGTAGGCGGCGCAGCGCTCCCGGGTGGTCCAATCGTAGGGGTAGGGCGGCGGGTCGGGCGCGGCCTTCATGTTGCCCGCCGCCTGTATCGCCCGCTGGCGTTCGTGCCACTCGTCGCTGCCGCTCACAACGCCACCCCCTCCTCGGTGCCCGACGTGGCGCGCAGCCGGCGCACCGCCTCCCGGACTGCCTCCGCGGCGGCGTGCTCCCCCAACTCGGCCAGCAGCGCAGCATCCCGCTCAAGCGCCGCGAGCCTGTCCACACCCACCGGGCCGTTTGTGCGGGCCTGGCGCGGTGACCCGCGCGAGCCGGTGATCCTCTGTCTCATCGCAGCTGCCTCTCTTTTGAAGACGTATTCGGTTGCAGGCCGAGGCGCCATGAACCCGTCCACGGCGGCGACCCAGAATCGCAGGCCTCATGCCACGTAAACACTTCCCACGACTGCCCCGGGTCGTCCTCGGCCAGCCAAGGGAACCGCTCCCGGGTCAATACGTAGATCGTCTCGCCCTCGCCGACCGCGACGCCGCACGCCCCGCACGCCAGCGGCCCGGCCTCCTCGCCGACATGGGTGGTTAGCAGAACGGTCTCACTCACCGACGATGTCTTTCATGAGGGCGGCCAGGGCCTCCTGCGTGGGCGTCACGGTGGCGCGCTGATATTCGACTTGCTCGGCTCGCATGCGGACAGCCCGCACGAACTGGCGGGCAGCATCCACCGCATCCACGGTCGCGTCTTCATCCGGCCACTCGACATAGGCGGCGACAGCGCGTTCGAGACTGTCGTACGGGTCAGTACTCATAGCTGCTTGCGACAACGATAGTGCTGTTGCCGCCACGTAGATCGCGAATCCAGTCCGCGAAACTCACACCCGCCGGGCATCGGGCCGTGATGTGGGACTCCTCGTCAAAGCGGCGGATCGTCTCCAGGCTTTTGGCGGCGCAGCACGGTCCATAGCCGCTGCCAGCGAAGATGTAGCCACCGGAGCGCGGGTCGTCGGTGAGGTCGGCGTCGCAGATGTCGCACAGCACCATTCGGCCGATGTCGATCACCCCCTCGCCGGTTTCGAGCGCGGCCAGGCACTCGGCGCGGATGCGGTCACGTTCACTGCTCATCGGCAATGGCCTCCCTCGGGTTGTCCAACAACCACCTCATAACGCCACATGTCGGCGTCGACAAATTGGGTGACCAGCTCGTAGTCGTCGGTGACCAGCACCAGATGCCCGCAGTCCGGGCTGGGCGACAGCCGGTCGTACACGCGAAACGTCACGGTTCACCGGCCCTCGGGTGGTGGACGCACGGCATCCCGGCCAGGAGGGCCATCCAGCATGCGGGGGGCAACTTGCCCGGGTCGCGCGGGTCGATGCAGCCGTCGTCGTCGAGCAGCACCAGATGCCCCCGGTACAGCACGGGTACCTCGGCGGGGTCGGCGTCCTGTGACACGAGCAGCCCGGCGTCGAGCGCGGCCGCGCGGTCCGTCTCCGCTGCGCGGTGGTCACAGGCGCACAGCAGGACCCCGTTGGATGCGCGGCTGGACCCGGGACGGTCGGTGCCGCCCATCCCCCGCGGCCGGCGGTGGTGGATGTGCTCGCCGGGGTGGGAGTAGTTCACCGCGCACCGGGAGCCCTCCCTCTCGATGATGAGCCGGCGCGTGGCGGGCGTGAACTCGGCGGTCACGAAGAACGCCGACGCCTCGCCGCCGTCGGCTTCTTGGGGCTATCCGGTAGGCGAAGGCCGCTGTCGGCGCCTTCGAGCATCCGCAGAAGCGCCGCCGTCGGGACACGGATACGGTGGGTGCCGAGCCTGATCGTCGGCAGCTGACCCTCCCGGGCCATTTGGTAGGCGAAAGCGCGTGAAACCCCCAAGTACTGGCTCGCGCGTCCGATGCTTATCGTTGCGCCCTCACGCCGAAGAGCGTCCAAAGTGGGTACCTTGCTGTGTCGTGTCGTCGCCATGTGCTGAAGTGTGTGCCGGTATTGACACATTTGTCAATCCCTACATGCGGTCATCGTCGCCGGGCTGCTCGTCGTCGCGGATCGACCCGACTGGTGGCGCCTGATCCCACAGGGTGCCCTGATTGGCGTCGACGGGCTCCGGCTGCCCTGGGAGCCACGCCCCGACCAGGCGGCACCGCTTGAAGTGCACGTCCTCGCCCTCGGTGGTCAGATGCACGCAGTCGTCGACGACCTGGAGTTTGACCATCAGCGTGACCGTGCCGCCGCGGTGGGGCGGGTTGGCGAGCACGACGAGCGTCTTGTTGCCCATGCGGATCTCCGCGGGAATGTTGTCGGCGGCGTCGAACCTGTCGAGTTCGTTACCGCTGGGCAGCCTGGCCGGCCTGGTCGTTATCTCCGCCATCACTTTCCTTCTTCTCTGCTGTCGGGAGTTTCTTCAGCGTGTTATACAGCAGCCGGTACTGGTCGGCGGTGAGGTGTTTACGGCTGTCGACGTTGGCGTCCAGCGACATGGAGCACCAGTTGAGGTGCTCCTCGCGGTCGGCGGTCCCCAGGACGCGGGTCAACTCGCGGACCAGGAACGTGATTTGGCCCTGGGTGATCATCTTCACCTCGCTAGTCGTGGTGGGCTCGGTCGCGGGTGCGGCTTGACCCTCCTCGACCAGTCGGTCGGTGAACGCCCTGAGCGCATCGGTGTCCAACGTGTCCATCAAATTCTGGACACCGTCGCGGGTGGTGATGAGGCCCTTCTGGCAGTCGCCGAAGAAGCGGTGCATCAGGCGCTCCTTCGTCCAGCCCAGCGGATCGGTCCGCTTCTTCATGTCCCTCAAGGCGTCATTGGCGTCGGCCCTGAGCCGACGCTCCTCCGGGCTGGGCGCCCCCGCGGCATACTCATGCTCTCGGCCATCATCCTGGGTTGTTGCGTCGTGCAGGTCACCCTTGTGCCACAGCTCCAACGCCCACCCGAACCTCATACCGCTGTTCCTCAGTGCATCGCCAATTGCCTCCTTGACGGCGTTGGGCCCTCTTTTGCCCCCCGAGTCACCGTAGCCGATGCGAGTAACTCCACAGATGGTCAGCTTGATCCACAGGCCCCCATCCCTGTCGAACAGAGGCAGTCCGTTGTCGTCGACCGCCATCGGCTCCCAGTTCCACTCCGGGTCGGCGTCAAGGAAAGCATCGGTCGTCGCGGCGTGCCCCACATAGTCCAGGTGAATGGTGTTGGACGACGGGTGATAGCCGCCGCAGATGTTGCAGCGCTGCTTAGGCTGGTTGTCCCACGCGTCCTTGAAAGTAGGCTGCGGCTTCTTGGCGATCAAGTTGTCAGGGACGGGCTGGCGCAACTTCTCCAACCCTGTCACCACCGCCTCGGGGGCGGCCGGTTGCGCGGCGGCCTTGTTGTCGGCGGCGGGTTTAGTAGCGGTCATCATGTGTTCCTTCGGTTGCGGTTGACGAAGATTGGCGGTGGGATTGGCTTGGGCAGTCCTTGCCGCAGCCCCAGTCGGCGCAGATGTGCCCTCCGGTGCCGTACTGCTCGGAGGTGCACGAGTATCGCTCCGGCGCGTAGCCGTCGCCCATAATGGTCATTGCAGCTCAACCCTCACGCTGCCGCCCTGCGGTATCGCGCGCCGCTGCGCCCACTCCAGGAAATCCGGCACAGGGAAACAGTAGGACCGGCAGATCACGTGGTCGTCGGGTGACCATAGCGCGATGTGCTGCGCATGACACTGTGGCACATCCTCGAACAGGATCACCCCATCGGCCGATACTGGCGTGCGGGCGATCTCGGGTATCGACTGATCCTCGATCAACGAGCCACCGGAGTCGAGTTCAAAGTCCCCGTCATGCAGGGTGGCGTAGGCGGCCATACCCAACACGGCCTCGACGAACGACTCGTCGACAGCTTTGACGAACGATCTATTGGGGGAGTGGGCCATCATTTCTCCTTAGCGAAATGCCCATGGGGGCAAGGTCATGTCGTACATCTGGTCGTAGCCAGGCCACTGGTCGGTGACACGGCACTGGTGGTAGAGGTTGATGGCCTGGCGCATCCGCGTCGCCCCCAGCAGCAGCTCGTCGCCGCGCTGGTTGATGACGCTCACCAGGTAAGGGGAGGCCTTCTCCACGGCGACGAAACGCACGATCGGGTCGAGGGCCAGGCCCATCAGCCGCGCCAGGGCGTGATACCACGCCCCCGCAATGTGGTAGCCCAAATCGAAGGCCTTGCGGCTGAACGCCCGATACTCGGCGGTGGACGACGTTTTCAGGTCCGCCAGCACGAGGCGGTCACCCTCGAACGTGATCCAGTCCACCCTGCCGGTGAGAAGCACACCAGTGTCCGGGTCGACGAACTCCAGCGGGACCTCGGGCTTGCCCTGCTCGAACAGCGGGCCCGCGAGGGGATGCGACCGCACGGCGGCGACCATCGCCGCCGCCTGCTCGTACTCGGCGGGCGTGAACACCAACGCCCCGCGGTCCCGTACTTCTTTCTCGGCGGCCTTCCACGCCGCGCAGGCCTTCGGGTTATCGGAGACCGTGCCGTCGCGTTTACGGCCGTGCACGGCCGGGTCGAGGACCTCGTACTCCTCGCCGACGCCCAGAAGCAGTGTGTGCACCAACTGTCCGAACTCCATCGCGGGCGTCGACTCGACCGGGGTGTCGATGGCCTCCTTGAACAGGCGGGGGCAGTTGGGCGGCAGCAGCAGCGGCGCCCTGCTCGCCGACAGCCTCCACGGGTCGCTCAACGCTTCGCCTCCCTGGTCAGCCGGACCGAAATGCCGATCCGGGTGTTGTGCTCGGCGGTGCGGGCGTGCTTGCGGTAGGTGCAGCCCGGCGCGCACGGCCGGGTCAACGCGGGGTGCCACATGGGGATTGCTCCGCCTCTCATCGGTCGAGGTCCGCGACGCAGTCGGGGCACAACACGCCGTCGTCGCGCCGCTGGGGTGTGAACAGTTCGAGGCAGCGCGCGCAGCGTCGCCACCGCCTCGGCTTGGGCGGTCGACCGCTACGCAGACAGATCACGGAGAACCCGCTCACGGCTGGGCCCAGCCCTGGGTCCAGCCGAACGCCTGAGACTCGCTCAAATTCTCGCGAATCGCGGCCAGGGCCAGCATCATCAACGTCTCCAGCTCCGGGCGGGGGGTTCGGGCGATCCACGCCAGGACACGGTTGGGGTCCTCGTCGCGCAGAACCTGCGCCCAGTGCAGCACGGTCCGGCTGCGTATGCGCAGCCACGTCGCCGCCAGCTCCTCCTCGGTGACGAGCTGGCCCGAGCGTACGCACTGCGGGCCGGTCGGATAAGTGGAGTGGCGCACCAGCTTGCGGCGGCAGATACGGCGCATCTGCCCGCACTCCGAGCACTCGACCAGCTCGGGCATGACCTGCTGGGTTACCGCCGTCACGGCCGGCGCCTACGTGCCCGGCGGGCGGCCAGGTCGACAACCGTGGCGTCCTCGACGATGACGGCTCGGCCATCTCGTAAGTGCGCTGCAAGATCTTCGAGGGTCTGGGCTGCGTCCAGGGGTGTCCAGACAGGCTTGGGGCGAGGCGGCATGGCGGTCCTTGGTTCGTAGCGGACGACGGGGACTAACGGCTAATTATATACCACAACGCCTACATCGCGAGGGGGTTCTTTAATGGGCGTGGCCCCGGGTGCCGCTACTCACCCGGGGCCACCATCACCGATACCACCCGAACACCATGCCGTCGTGGTAGCCCACACGATACCACAACCCCTACACTGAGGGGCGTGGTAACGAAGCCTAGCTCAACGAAAGTCGTCATCGACCCGCGCGAGGTCGAGGCACGCCCGGTGCTGTGTTTCTTGAACGGGGCGCAGGTCGCGTCGCGGCTCGGGCGGACCCGGGGGTGGCTGGCGACGGTGGAGCTGCCGACCCACGACGCGCAGATCGGCGACCGCAAAGGCTGGGCGGCCGAAACCGTAGATGCCTGGGGCGCGCACCAGCCGCTGGGGCGCCGCGACGAGAAGCTGGTGCTGCGGTTCCTGAGCCGCACGGAGGTGGCGAAGTACCTGGGTATGCGGGGCTACCACTCCCTGTCGGGGGTGGAGCTGCCCGCGCCCGACGCGCTGATCGGCGACTGCAAGGGCTGGACGCCGGCCACCATCGACGCGTGGCAGGCCGCCAGGCCCGGCCGGGGCCGGTGGGGTGCGCGCACCGGGCAGACCCGCGCCGGGCTGTCCGCGGCGCGCGCCTAGGGCGTCTTGTGCAGCAGGGCGTCGGCGGCCTTCAGCGTGGAGACGACGATGTTCAAGTCGTCGACCACCTCGGTGAAAAACTCCTGCTGCTGCTCGGACAGGATCAGCTTCAAGATCGGGTTGTTCTCGGCGCCGTTGGCGACGCCGTCGATGAGCTGGGCGGCGGTGGTGACCGGGTCGAGCACCTTGGCGATGGCGGCTTCGATGTCGGCGAAACTGAAACCTGACAGGTCGGGCATGGGGGGCTCCTCGGGGTGGGGGTGGGTCCGCCGCCCGATACTACGCCGGCACCGTTAACGGTCGCCAGCATTAAAAACGCCGGAAGGATGTGCGGTTGGAGCCAAGTCGGCGGCGGTGAGCTAAAGTAGGCCGTTAAAGCGGAAACCCCGGGCGGGTGGCCCGGGGGTTTCCAATATCTCAGCGCTCCATGCGAGATAGGAGGAGTCTAGCAGACCGATCGAGTCTGCACCCACCCATTGCGCTATCGGCGAGTCCGCTCCACCCCCTAGACCGACCGCCCCGGTGTTGTCAAGTCCATGAACCGGCATGGGCGACCCGCGGCCGAAGGCCAAGGCTCGGGCAAGAATCCTCGCCGCAGATGGTCCGTCTGGGGTGATGACAGCTTGCCCACCACCTGGTTTCCCGTGGTTTCGACCGCGGCGGTGGCGCGTTTTTTTGGGGGGCCCGAGCTATGCCCACCGACAGGTGGGCAAGACAACCTCGACGAGTGCCACCCCCCCGGAGCAAGTTCCTAAAAAAAAAAGCGGGGCATCGCGTTGTTGGCCCCGGTTGAGAAGGAAGGACATCGAGATCGATGAGCGTGAAAGGTCGGCGTACGGTGTCGCGTGCGGGCTACGCGGCCTACATTCAGAGCGACGCCTGGCGCGCCGTGCGTAGAAGGTTCTGGGCGTCTAAGTTGCCGAAGACTTGTTTCATTTGCGGCGCGGATCCAATGCCGGGAATGCACCTGCACCATCGGACGTATAAGAACCTCGGCAACGAGATGCTGAAGGACATTGTGCCTACGTGTCCTGGTTGCCATGAGGAGATTCACCGGTTGTACGAAAGTGATCCCAAGTGGAGAGCGCAGGGGCTGTGGGGTGTGACGAAAGCCCTGCGGAAGCGCCGCGGTGGGGGCAGGGTTGGGATGGCTAAGCAGTATAAGGCGAAGGGTCACCAGTTGCCGCGGAAGTTCATTGAGAAGTACGGCGAGGATGGTCGCGACCGGCCGAATAGACGCCGCCGCGCTCCGCAGGCACAACCCCGTCATGGGGCGTAGGATGTGCCGATGGCTAACAGGCCGCCCAACCCCTACCGCTCCGCTGTCGTGTTCACCGACGCGCGCACCGGTTTGCAGGAGCGCCGGCTGGTGATCCGGTGCAGGGGGTGCGGCGAGAAGTGCGTCACGTCGCCCCTGTCGCTGCTGGACCGCACCCGCCGCTGCATCCTGTGCCGCGCCGCGCCGAATGCGGGTGTTGTGCCACACTCTGCTCTGTGAGCAGATGGTCTGACGCGGCCCGCTACCGGGCGAAACCGGAGCTCGCCGCGCGGCGCGGCAAGGCGCTGACGATGCGCAACGCCGGGGCGACGTGGGAGGCGATCGCCGAGGCGCTGGGCGTGTCCACGGAGACCGCCCGCAAGGATGTTGCGCAGATGATCCGCGAGGCGGTGCGGATACCGGCGGAGCAGATGGTGGACCGGCAGCGCGCCATCCTCCTGGACATCGTGCGCACCGAGTACCCGACCGCGATGGACAAGAACGCGGCGCCGGAGGCCCGGCACGGTGCGCAGGGCAGGATCCTGGACTGTTTGGCGCACGAGGCGAAGCTGTTCGGCCTGTACGCGCCGACCCGGGTGGCGGTGGCGCCGACCGAGGCCGAGTTCGCCACCCGGGCGCTGGAGCTGTTGGCGGTGGTGGGGGTGGAGCCTTTGGCCGAGCTGGCGCGCGCGAACGTCGGCGAGGCGCAGGTCGTCGAGGAGGACGACGATTGGAGCAACTTGTGACACGGCTGGCCCCTATACTTGAGCCGTGAGCGCGCAGGTTACACAGACCCGCGACCGGGTGAAGGTCCGCTACGGGCGGGCCATCGTGTCGTGGCACGTGCGCAAGACCACCCCGAACGTGACCGTGGGCGCCATCCTCGCCACCGCCCCTCCCGGCTGTTTTGAGGAGTTGTCCCGCGCAGTGGCCGCGGCCCGCGACGTCTACGCTTGCCATGCCGCAGCCTAGCTGCGACGGCGGGATCGACCTGTGGGCGCACGCCGCGCGCCTGGCGTCCCGGTTCAAGGTCCCTGTCAGCGTCGAGCGGGTGTCGGCGGACCTGCCTGCGATTCAGTGGATGGTGCGCATCGGCGGCCGGACCGTGGGCCCGTTGACGACACGCGACACGCTGCTGGCCCTAGACATCCTGAACGCCGGGTTCGCCGCGAGTAGGAGGGACTGATGTCGAAGCGAAGCAAGCCCCGCGACCGCTGGGTGCAGGTCAACGCCTCCAGCCACACCCGGCCGGCCGACTTTTGCGCAGGTTGTGGATATTTTCGTGTTGTCTACGGGGTTCACCGAGACGATTGCACGCGCCTCAGGACAGTGACTCGCCGCAGCCGAAAAACCAACCAACTCCGTGGGGAGAACGCCTGCATGGCCTAGAATAGATCTTGGCGCGGGTTTAGCGCCACTTCAGGGCGAGGCTAGGCTGGGCTGGGCGGGGTTGGGCGGGGCTAGGCTAGGCAGGGCTACCTCAGGGCAGGGCGTGGCTGGGCCCGGCTGGGCGCGGCTTGGCAGGGCGCGGCAGGGCGCGGCCTGGCTCGGCGAGGCGAGGCAGGGCAGGGTGGCTGAGGTGAGCGGGTTGAAACGCCGCTCACCTCAGCTCTGCCTGCGGGTAGGATTCAGGGTCATGCTGGGAGCCCCGGTCACATGGGACATCACCCCCGAGGGTCAGGTGGTGTGCCGCTGGTGCAGGCGGCCCATCCACATGTGCGGGATAGGCACCCCCCGGCGCGGCGAGTCCTGCCGAGGCCGCCTCGAATACTGGCGGCGCGCCACCGCCTAACACTAATCCGTTAACCGTTAACGTATAATTCGGGTCATGCCGCGAGGGGACCCCCACGTAACCATCGGGCTGCGGCTGCACCCCGACATCATCACCGAACTCGACAAGTGGGCCGAGGGCCGCAACCTGTCGCGCTCCGACGCGTTGAAGGCGCTGCTGCGCTACGCGTGGGCCCGCCGCGACGCGGTCGCCCTCGCCCAGGGCCTCGGGCTGGAGACCATGCCAGCCGAACGATCCACACAACGACGCGGCTCCTACCAGAAAACAGACAAACCGAAAGGCGGATAGTGGACGGGCAACGACAGGCTGAGCTTCGCGAGATACCCATCGACGAGCTTTACCCGCACCCCGACAATCCCCGGCTGATGCTGCGCGAGGACGTCGTGGAGCAGATCGCCGAGCAGCTGCGCGAGCAAGGCGCGTTCGGTCGCGAGCACGCCCCGATAGTGCGGGAGTTCAACGGCGGCTACCAGATCGCTTCGGGGCACACCCGGCGGGTGGCCGCCGAGCGCGCCGGCGTCCGGGCCATCCCCTGCTGGGTGAAGGACATGGACGACGACGAGGCATTCATGATGCTTGTCCTGTCGAACGCGCAGGGCGAACTGTCTCCGCTGGAGATCGGCGTCCACGCGCTGCGCGCTGTGCCGCTCGGCAAGCGAGGGCGAGGCAATATCGGTGACGGATTGAAGTCATATGCCAAGCGCATCGGCCGGTCGGAACAACAGGTCGGTCATTTACGGTCGGCTGCCGAGGTGCTTAAAAATTGTATGGTTGACCATACAATTTCTGACTTTCTCACCCGTTCCGAGCACCTTTACGAAGTCTCGCGAGCTCCGCGCGAGTTGTGGCCCCAACTAGTTGATCGGCTACTCAAGCAGAAATGGACTGTTGCCGACATAGCCGCCGAGGTCAACAGGATCAACAATGCCGAGAAGTTGCGGCAGGCCGAGGAGGCACGCCTGGCCGGCGAGGAAACCGAGGCCCAGAAGTTCATCGAGGAGCACGCCCCGGACCTCGCTGCGGCTGTTGGTGGTGACATCAAAACCTACGTCGAGGCGCTGGCGGTGTGGGAGAAACGTAACCGCGAAGAGGCCAAGCGAATCCAGGACGAGAAGGACGAGCGCGACCGCGCCATACGACACGCATTCCTAGCGGTCGCCAGGCTGGAAACCTCTTTCATGTCCGACGTCGCGTCAATACTTGAGGGTTATCACTACGGCGCCAAAGTGGACTTGGCCAAAATTCATGCGCTGCTGATGCGCGGCGCCGACGCTATCAAGGAGGTTGGACGTGTCGGAGAAAGAACCGAAACCGCGGACGAAGAAGGCCAGGTCGAGTACGCAGGCGGAGCTTCTGGCTCAGTGCATGGCGAGGCTGCCTCTCGATGAGGACGGCGCGGTAAATCAGAAACAGCTTATCGACGAGGTTGCCAAATGCATCGACTTCGATGAGGACGCAGCGCGCCACGAGAGGGCGCGCAACATTGTTGAGAGCGCGCAGAGGCCGGGCAGGACGGAGCCCGAGGGGCAACTGAAGTTCGAGGGCATGGACGCCTACGACTACGAGCCGAACCGGCTCGTGCTGGGTTCAGATCAAAGCATCGTGGAAAACCGCAAGGCGAAGCCGACACATAAAGCCGCCGAGGCGCGCCGCACCCAAGACAACGCCGTGCGGGCTCAGCTGCAGGCCAACCGGCGCCAGCAGGAAGCCAGCCTCTACAGCGAATGGTTCGTGGAACAAATCCTCGCGGGCCGCCCGAAGAAGGAGCTGACGTTCGGCGTGTTCGTCAAGGAAACGAAGACCCACCAGCCGCCGCAAGAGCCCGAGCCCGAAGTCGGTCCAATTTCTTGATTCCAATAAATCTCAGCGTTGAGGCTAAGTGAGAGGCTGAACCCCAAACATGGCGAAAATGCCCGACCCGGTCTCGGTCTCGGTGCACATCCATTTCGACGACGACACTGTTGCGACGCTGCGCAGGCTGATCCGCGAGGAGATCTGCAACCACGCCCGCGACAACCTGACCAACGCGGTGGACGCCCGGGACCGCTGCGAACCGCTCGACCTGGCCCCGAGCAAGGCGCTGGTCTGCCGCCACGGGGTGCGCCGGGCCGGGCCGCCGACGAAGCTCGCATTCGGTAACGCCGTCCACGACTGCGTCTGCTGCTCCGATCCGTACGCGTCGTTCGCGGTCAACGCGGGCCTGTGCCCGTGGTGCCGCGGCCGCGAAACGGCGAAGCCGGTGGACATCCGCTCCTACGACGAGGCAGAGTCGTGACCCTCGTCGACAAAGTGGCGATGCGGCTGCTTCTGGCCCGCCACGAAGTCCACGGCCTGCAGTTCACGCCGGACGGCACCGGCCGCTCCGCCCATGGTTTCTGGGTGCCGGTGGCGACGTGCGGGTGCGGGCACACCAGCCCGCCGGAGCGCCGCGCCGACCACCTCGCCGACGTCCTGATCAACAACGTCGACACGTGGCTCGTGCGCGACCCGACACTGGCCCGAGAGTGAACTGGGAGTGTGGCGACCCCCCGATGGGGGAGCCGTACGACTGGGAAGCCGAAGAGACGGACCGGGAGAAAATTATCGGCGACAAGCCCGGACTGCCCGAGCCGGGCCAGTTCCCGCCCGACCCGTACCCCGAACCGAACCCGTACATCCACGACGAACCACCCGACCCATATCCCGAGCCAGGCGAACCGCAGGCGCCCGGCCGACCAAAGAACACGGCGAAGACGGTCCTGCTGATCGTGGCGGCGGTAGTGTTCGTGGCGGCTGTGGTGGCCGCGCTCATCTACACGGGAGTGGGGACGTGACCGATTGGCCGTACGCCGGGCTTCGTGTGCTGCGGATGAGCATAGCGATGTAACATCGTGCCAGATAATATCGAGTTGATGTGAGATTATCGACCCGTGATTCAACGTTCATGGCGTTAGTGACACCGTTACCAGAACAGCTGCGGGGCCGTATCCTCTACCGCAACTCCGGCGCACCCGACACGCGCCGGTAGCCGAACGGGTCGAGCCGTGAAACTGCCCGCAATCCCGCACCGCCCCACATGCCAATATCCCGGCTGCCGGGGACCGGACGGGCCGAACGGCCGCAAGCCACCCGCCGTGGCCACGCTGCGAAACCTGTCCGGATACAAGCGCAGATACTGCCGATACCACTACGACCTGATGGCGGCGAAGCAGCAAGAAATCATCGCCAAATCCCCTGCCGGGCCCTGGCTTTAACCCACCGCTAACCCAGCCCTAAACCACGCTCGATCCCGCGCTGCATCTGTTGCTCGTCGTCGGCGAACCGCTCCGCTCGCGCCTGGCGCAGGCGCGCCCGCTCACCCAGAGCCGCCACCACCGAATCGGGCAGCACCGCCGTGTCGAACCGGGCGGCCTGCACGAGAACCGCGTCGAGGTCGGGGCGTTCGCGGCGCCGCACCGACGCGGCTGCGGACAGCGTCACCGACCACGGCAAGTCACGCTCCAGCATCCTCAGCAGCCCTCCCGACGGCCCGTCAAGGCCGTCGTCGAGCAGCACCACCCGCGCCCTGTACCGCTCCGCCCGCTCCGCCACCTCGCGTATCCGCTGCGGCTCCAGCATGTTCGCGCGCTCGACGACCAACACATCGTCGATGCCCAGCTGCGCGTCCATGTCGGTCACCACGGCCCGCCCCGATGCCCGCATCGCCGCCGTGAAAACGTCCAGAGCCTCCGCCGCGTCACCGGCCGCGTGCGCCACCGACACCGTGTAGTCGTGGCGGGCCAGCGACACCACCGCCCGCGCCGAGGCAAGCCCCAGGTGCGCAACATCGGACTGTGAAACCTCCACGCCGCCGCCGCGGGTCACCCCCGCCGCCAAGTCCAGGACCCGCAACTCGGTGTCGACCTCAGCGGTCCGGCCCGCGATGTAGTCCCCGCAGCGATGGTAGGACGCGGCGAACGCCGCCACCGTCGCGGCCTCCGCCGCGTCAAGCGCCCGCCGGGCCTCGTCACGACGTCGGGCGCACTCGGCGAGCTCGTCGTCGTCGCGGGAGGCCACCGCCCTCCGCGCCGCCTCGACGTCCTCGGCGTCCACAATGCCAGCCGGTGCCGCGGCGAAACGCGCCGCGACCGCCTCGTCCAACCGGCCCGCGAACCGGGCCGCCGGGTCGCCCATCTGCACCAGCGCCACCCAGCTGCGGGCCGACGCAACCTGGTCCTCGTCGCCGGACAGCAGCGCTTGATCCAGCGCGGTGCGTGCCGCATCCATGTCCTGCCGGTAGGCGACCTCGGCGTCGGCCCACTGCGCCACAACCTCCTGCACAGCCATCCGGTACGGGCGGTCCGCGTCGGCGCGGGCCCGTAACTCCAGAAGCCGCGAATCCGCCGCCAGCATCGCCGGGCCCCGCCCCTGCGTCACCGCCGCCCGCAGCGACGCCAACCGTTTCTCGGCGTCGGCCAGCCCGCGACGCAACGCCCGCACATCGGCCACCGCCTCCGGCAACGGCACCGGGGCGGCTGCAGTTTCGGCACTAAAATCTTGCACGGTTTCGTGCATGTCGTCGGCCAGCATCTCCTCCTCCTCGATGCTCAACGGGGCCTCCGCTGCCAGCATCTCCTCCTCCTCCAGGCTGACCGGCGGCACCGTCACCGTCGGCGCCCACTCGTAGCGGTGCGACGTGAACAGGTCGATCGAGACGGCCAGCAGCCGGGCGTACTCGTCGGGCCGAACAGCCCCCCCGTCGCGCAGCCGCTCGTCGGCCATCGACAACAACTCCCGCGGCCCGCACAGGCGATGGTCGGCGGCGGCGACCGCCGCCACCAGGCCGGGGAACGCAGGGTCGGCGGCGATAGTCTCGGCCAGGGCCGACCCGAAAACCGCCTCCAGATCGGCCATCCACGGCGGCCGCAGCCGCTGCCCCGACACCTTCAGAACAGCCGGGCCGACCGCCCCGCACAGGCGCCACAGCAGGGCCGCCGCGGGCATCTCGTCGGGCAGCGGACCAGCCCGGGCCGCGTCGGCGAGGACCGCCCGCACGTCCGTGCCGGTGCGCGCCACATCCGACAGCTTCGCCGCCAACAAAGGCCAGTAGGCGTCGCGGCGGACCCGGACATCCACATCGTCGACCAGGTCCCGCCACCGCGACACCCGCGCGTCCCCCGCCCCGATCAGCCGGTCGATCGCCTCCCGCCACATGCCCTGCAGCTTGGCCGCCCGCGGCTGGGACTGGGCGGGCCCGACGATCCGCGAATCGGTGTCGGGCACGCCGTGCGCCGCCCGAAACACGGCGATCTCGGCCACCATCCTCGGCGCCGACAGCAGCGGGCGCGCCCACACCGGCGCCGACGAAACGTCCCACGCGTAGGCCACCGCCCGCACCTGGTCGGCCAGGCCGGTCACCACGAACGCCCGCGCCGCCAGATACTCCGCCAGGTCCTTCGGCGCCGAGTCGGGGATCGCCGGGAGCCACTGCAGCGGCCCCACCCCGCCCGGCTCACCGGACCGCCACACGGCGTCCATGTAGCGGGTCGCCGCGGGTGCCAAACGCTTGAACACGTCGGCCGCATCATGGGCGGCCGACGTCGCGGACACCTGCGCGTCGTCGCGCCCCAGGGCCCGCGTCAGCACGTCGATCGCCGTCTCCGGGTGGGTGGCCTTCGGCGACAGGATTCGGTGCGGGTCGGCCTCGGCGGTCGACAGGTAGACGTGGTTGGCGGCGGTGCCCCGCGACAGACCGGTGGTCACCTGCTGGCGGGTCAACCGGTCCCCGCCCACCATGTGGCAGGTGCCGGGCCGCTGCCGCGAACCGATCGTGTCGCCCTGCGCGGCGTCGATCGTCGACGCGTAACCCAGGGTGGTGTGGGCCTTCACATAGTCGGCGGGCAGGGTCACCGTGTGCCGCGTGCCCACCCGCGCGACCCGCAAAGCCCCGCCCCGCAGGACCTTCGTCACCTGCCAGCGGTAGCCGTTGCGGACGTAGTCGCGGCCGCCGCGCAGCCGCAGGTGCCGCGCGTTGTCGCGGGTCGCGACCAGGTCGCCGACCGAGGCGCGCAACCCGTCCGACAACCCGGCCGTCGCCAGTGCGACCGGCCCCCCCGAGGCGGCGAGCCGGTGGGCGCGGGCCCGCTCGTTGAGCGCCGCCACCACGTCGTGGGTCGGCGCCAGGAGCAGCGAGTCCCAGCCCTTCTCCCTGTCGGCCACCCACGCCGCGAACGCCATGTCCGCGGCGGTCGCGTCGGCCCCGACGTGAATGCGGTGATGGTCGGCGTAGAACCCCAGACCGGCCGGGTCGCCGTCCCGCAAAGCCAGGACGGCGGCGGCCTCGGCCTGCGAATCGAACCGCATCACCTCGCTCAGGGTGACGGCCCCCACGTCGCGGGCGATGTCGGTGAGCACCCCGCCCGACGCGATCGACGACAGCTGTTTGTTGTCGCCGACCAGGCGCACACTGGCCCCTCTGTCGAGCGCGAACCCGACCAGGTCCGCCAGGGCGGCCGTGCCCGAGCGGCCCGCCTCGTCCACGATCAGCACCGTCCTGGGCCCGATCCGGTCGAACCACTTACGCGCCGGGTCCAGCCGTGTCTTGTCCTTGTTGCGGGTCAGCCACACCAGCTTGTCGACCGTGTCCACCTCGATCTGCACGCCCTGCCCGGCCATGTCGTTGCGCAGCACCGCCGCCGCCCGCGCCGAGGCCGCCAACCCCACGACATGCCCGCCGTCCTCCCGCCACGCCGACGCCACAGCGGCCATCGCCGTCGTCTTGCCCGCCCCCGGGGGAGCCAAAGCCAGCGCGAGACGACGTCCCGAACATGTGAAATCTCGGACCAGGGCCTCCTGCCCGGGGTTGAGGGTGCGACCGTTGGCGGTCGCCTCCAGCAGGGCCAACCCGACCGCCCCGTCCGACACGCGTCGCCCGCCCGTGAGGCGCGCGGCGCCGAGGATGCGGCGCTCCGCCGCCAGCACCGCCTCCGACGTGTACAGCTGCGCCCCGTGCACCGAATACACACTCGAACCGTCGCGGCGCCGCAGCGACGCCGGCTCCCCCAGCTCGGCGTCAAGGTCGACCGCCCACGTGACACAACGGCCCAGGGCACTCTCGGTGATACGCTCCGCCAGCCCCTCAACATGGTGCAGGTCGTGGGCCCTCACCTGCCGCTGCGCCTCGGCGAAAACATGCGTCCGCTGCCACACCGCCCGGTTCTGCGACACCGTCTCCACCACCCCGGCGGCCTGGCGCGCAACCCACTTGTCGTCGATACGCCGTGATCGTTTGCGGCCCCGCGAAAGCGCGTCGCCCAGCATCGCCGCCAACTGCGCAGGCCCGCCCAGCACCTGAACCGCCTGCCCGCGCCACACGCCGCGCTGCTGCGCAAGCGAGCGCGGCTCGTGCTTGGCCTGGCGGGTCTGCAGCGTCGCCGTCTGGTACAGCGCAAGCGACTCCGCGGCGATCGGCTCACGGCCGTGCGCCGCCTGAAACTCGCCCGCCAGCTGCGCGTAGCGGGCCTCGATCAGCTCGCGGCGCGACGAAAGCCGGGCGCACAGACGCTCCGACACACCCACCACCTCCCGCACCGGACGCTTACCCGCCCCCATCGCCCGCTCGGCGAAAGACAACCCCAACTCGGCGACCAGGTGCGCCTCCAGGCGCGTGTTGTACACCTCCGAGATCGCCACCTTGGCCTTGAACAGGACCCGACCGTCCAGGGCCAGCCACCGCCCGTCGAGCGCGCGGACCTTGCCCGACGCCGCGCAGTGCGTGTGCAGGTTGGGGTCCCCGGCGCGGGAGTCGCGGTGCGTGAAGGCCGCGATGATCACCCCGGCCGTGTCGACCTGCGCCACCCCGCCCGCACCTGTCCGGGCGAAACAGGCATGGTCCTGCATGTAGTCCAGGGCGTCGGCGACCGCCATGTAGTGGCAGCGCTCGACGGCCTGAGCTATCTGCAGCGGCGCCAGCGCCCACAGCACCGACACGGATTTGACCGGGGTGAACGTCAGGTCGTAGCCGGCCACCGAGATAGTCGACTCACGGGACTCCCGGGCGATGAACCCGGCCAGCTCGCGGTCGTCACCGGGCGGTCGGCCGTACTGCTGCGCGAACAGCCCGGTGGCCACCCGCGTGCGGATCGCGGCCTTCGCGTCGTCTTCGACCGGCTCCGCCCAGTGCCGCCCGTGGGCCACGTTGTGCTCACTGAAGGCCACCGCCAGGCGACGATCCAGCTCCGAGGTCTCGTAGACGATGCGAAACGGCCGCCCCAAAGGCTGCGACGAGTTTGGGTGCAGGCCGAAGCCAAACAAAGCCTCCATCTGCGCCTCGGTGACCTGCGAACCCGCCGCGACGTCGCCCAGCGCAGACAGGCCGCGCCCCATCCACCGCCCCGGCGACTCGCCCTTCTCGGTGTAGTACGCCGACAGAGACATGCGCCCGGCCTGCGTCGCATCGGCCCGCGCGACCTGCCGCGACAGGTACAGGTAGCCCGAGCCAGCGGTGATCTTGTGCACGTCGGCGGTCATTAACCCCCTCCCTCGGCGCTTATCGGCGGTGCGACACACCTAGGATGAGACACGATCTGCGTCACGTCAACCACCACCGGCCGACACGCCCACGGATCACCAGCCCGACCACCGGCGGACACAGTGCACTAGGTGTGTGGTGTGGGGTTGGGGCTGAGAAGTGGTTAAGGATTGGTAACGGCCAGTATGGGGGTTGCGGGGGTGGCGTGGCGGGGTGCTGTGTGGTCGGTGGGGGGTGTTGACGGGGTGTATTACGATGCGTGGTTATGAATCGCAGGATTGAGCGGGAGGCCCGCGCGCGGGTGGTTGAGGCGCGTCGTGAGGCGGCGTCGCGGCGGGCTGAGCGGGAGCGTGCAAACTCCGCGGCGCTGGTGGAGTTGGTGTCGCATGTGGTGGCGGCGGATGGGGTGTTGCCGGAGTTGGAGGAGCGGATCGCGGCGTTGCGGTTCGAGGCTCGCGCGCGCCGTGAGGAGCATCGGTTGTTGGCGGCTGCGGCAGTTGAGGAGTTGCGCGGGCGGGGCGAGTCGGTGGAGGAGATCGCGGAGCAGTCGGGTGTGCCGGTGGCGGTGGTGCGCGAGTTGGTGAGGGTGGCGCGTCGCCGGTCGGTGGACGGTGAGGCGGTTGCGGGTGAGCCCGAGGCGGTCGCGACACCTGGGGATGCGGCGAAGGCGGACATGGATGAGATGGCGGCCTTCGCTGCGGAGCGTGAGGCGGCGGAGGAGCCTGACGTGGTGGCTGTGATGCAGACGCCGTCGGGGCGGGTGTGCGGTGAGCTTGTGATGGCCCGGTCGGTCGGGGATGTCGAGTTAGTCGGTGTGCCCGAGTGGCGCGGTGCACTAGCGGCGGGCGCGCAGCGGTAGCGGTCGTGGGCGGTTCGGTCGGTGGGCCTGCGCGGCTCGCCAGGCGTGTGCAGGCGAGGCTTCGGGAGTTGGGCTTGTCGGTGTTCGCGGCGTCGAAGCTGGGTCTGGTGTCGCGGTCGACGCTGATCCGGTTGGGGGTGTCGGAGCCGTCGGGGCGGACATTGGGGCATCTGGACGAGCTGTGCTCGTGGGAGCCCGGTTCGGCGGCGGCTGTGCTGTTCGGGGGTGAGCCGGCGGCCCGCGAGGAGGATGCGTTGCCGCGCCCGGCGTATGACCCGGACGCCGACGACGACTACGGGTGTTTGATCCGCGCGGTCGAGGCCCGGCTGCGGGAGCTGGGGATGAGCAAGGTTGCGTTCGCGCGGGAGTCCGGGTTGAGCCGTTCGACGCTGGTGACGCTGGGGCGGCGGGGGTACCGTCCGACGCCCAGGACGCTGGAGTTGTTGGACACGTACCTGCTGTGGGTGCGGGGGTCGGCGCTGGCGGTGCTGAAGGGCGGGCGCCCGGTTTCGGACGTCGCCCGCATCGCAGCCCTGTAAATAGCCCCTTAGCCTACAATGCCTCCACGGCGTATAATGGGGTAGGCGGGAGAACCACCGCTTAATCACCAGCCCAAGGAGGGCACCATGAAAAACGCGGTTCTCGGCATGAATTTTCAGGGCAATCTCGGGTACGGCCCGGATCAGGTTGCCTTGACCCGACGCATCGCGGTTGAAATACTGCGCGACGCGGACGGGGGCGACGCGCGATGAGCGTCAGGCTGTCCAGAGCGCAGCGCCGGGCAGTGGAGCTCGTGAAAGCCGGTCGCGTCGAGTGGGGGGCCGAGGATCAGGCGATGGCACGTCGCGGCCACTGCTGGGTGCCCGTGTGGCTTATCGACGGCTACTCCGCCTACGGCAGCGAGCATCGCATTTACCAGGCGCTGGAGACCCGCGGTGTGATCAGGGTGCGTCACGACTTGGTGCCGTGCCATCGAGTGCCCGAACAGGTGAAGACATACCGGTCGTTGCTGGGCCCTGAGCAGAGGCGCACCATTCCGGCGCATGACGAACCCGTCGACTCCGGTTGGCGCGCCCGCGTGGAGATTGCCATCGACCTCGACGAGGACGAGGACGACGAACGATGACCGCCGCTCACGACCGCGTTCAGTGTCAACATTGCCCACACTTCCTCCACAAGCAGCGTTTGAGCTTCGAAAAGCGGGGCACCTGGGTAGACAACTGGGGGGCAGCTAACGGAGTCGACGGCCACCGCCACAGGCCCTTGCCGCCGGCTCTGCGCCCGCATAGTTGATAGAAACCACTAGCCCAACAATGCCTCCATCGCGTATAATGGGGGTAGGCGGGAATCCACCGCTCAACCACCAGCCCAGAGGAGGGCACCAAAAATCATGGCCCACGAAATCGACATCACCAACGACATCGCCTCCTATGCGGACTCGCGTATGCGCGCGGACGGGCGCACCGACGCCTGGCATCGGCTCGGCCAGACCATCGGCCGCACCATGACCCCTGATGAGGCGCTGGAGCTGGCCCAAATGAAGGGCTGGGACGTGCGCAAGATCCCGCTTGTCGCGGACATCCGCGATCCGCGCGCGACGGCGGGTCGGCCCGCGTGGACGCCTGTCCCCGGCAAGCATGTCGTGGTGCGGACCAACCCCATCACCGGCGCTACCGAACCCCTCGGCGTGGTCGGCGACTGGTTCGCCCCGTTCCAGAACGAGGCGACGGTCGACCTGCTCTACGACATCACCGAGCAGTCCGGCGCGCACATCGAGACGATCGCCGCCCTCGACGGGGGCCGGCGGACGTTCGTGACGATGCGCCTGCCCGATCACCTGGAGTTCACCAGCCCGGTCGACGGGTCGAGGGACCGCACCGACCTGTACATCGCGGTGTTCAACCACCACGACGGCGGCGGCGCCCTGCGGGCCATCGTCAGCCCGGTGCGGGTCGTCTGCGCGAACACGCAGCGTTTGGCCGAGGCCCGGGCGGTGTCCACCGTGAAGCTGCGTCACACCGGCGAGCCGCTGATGCGGCTGTCCGAGGTGCGGCGCCTGCTGGGTTTGACGTTCGCCTACCGCGACGTTTTCGCTGCGGACTGCCAGCGCCTCATCGACCGCGAGGTCAGCAACATTGAGGTGATGGACGTCATCGAGCAGGTGTTCACGCCGCAGGACGCGGCCGTCACCGAGTCGGCGCGTGAGCGGCGCGCGAAAACGTTCGGGGCCGTGATGGACGTGTACGCCGGTTCGCCGACCGTGGCGCCGTTCCGTGGCACGGCGTACGGCGCCTACAACGCGGTGACCGAGTACCTGGACCACTTCGCCCCGGTTCTACGTAAGGGAGCCGATGCGGAGACGGTTCGGGCTCTGCGCACCATCGGCAGTGTGGACGTGGCGGACCGCAAGGCCCGCGCGTTCGAGCTACTGCTGCCCACCAACTAGCCGACCCAATGGGGGGGTCCGCCCGCTGCAAGGCGCCGGGCCCCCTGCTAGAGGCAAGGAGCGAAACGAAATGAGCAAGACACTGATCACCCGCGCCGCCCCGACCCGCTACGTCGCAGACACCCTGCCGTTCGACGAGCTAAGCGACTGGGATGTCAACGGCATCATTGACGAAATGGTCGAGCGGTGGCCGGCGCTGGCCCCGGGCCATCATCCCGAGCTTTTGGACGCGCCGATCAGCGCGGTGGACCGCTTCGGCCGGTATCTCGACCGCCATGTCGACACCGACGAATACTGGGACATCGTGGCACGCCACCAGCGCGACGTGGTGACAGGAGAATGACATGGCCGCCTTCACCAACTACGAGCTTATGGCTCTCACCGGCGAACTCGACCTGTACCGCCGCGCGCAACGAGAATGCACCGACAAGCTCACACGCAACGCGTGCGGCTGCGCGAACGCCTGCGACATGCTGGCCGATTTAGCGGAGCGGCTGATCGCCCGCCTACTGGAGCCATCGACATGACCGCCACCGTCGTCGAGTTGCCCAACATGTTTCGTGACGATCGCCTTCGTGCTATCAACCGCCGCCGCCTGGAGTGGTTCGTCTCGGTGGACCCGGTGCACCGCAGCGCGCGCCTGGCCGAGACCGGCGTCGTGTTCTACGACGAGCATGGCGTGTTTCACTACGCGATTCCCGGGGAGCTGCCCAGCGATGCGGTGCTGCAGGCGTTCTTCAACCAAACACCTGTCCGGTACTGGACGAGGGGGGTCTGACATGGGCAAGTTCAATCCCGGCGACACCGTCATCCTCTCGGGTGTCAACATGCGGGACAGCGAGACGGTCACCGTCACCCGCGTCGGCCACAAGAACGTGTACGTCGAACGGTACGGCCGCGAGATGGCCTTCGATCTGGAGGACGGCACCGAGAAGGGCTACTACGACCACCATTGCATCTACACCGTGGGGGAGTGGGCCGAGACCCGCCGCCGCGACGCCGTTATCGACGCGCTGCGCGACCGCGGCGTCTCGCTTGACCGGTCGCGCCGCAACATCGCCACGACCCGGCTGGAGAGGTTGCTAGCCGTTCTGGACGAGGAGGAGTGATGACCAAACCAAGGACCACCTATGCGACGCTGGCAGATGCTCAGAGCGACGGCTGGCGCTGCTGCTCTGAGCCGGGCTACGGCGACCGCGACGTGTCCGGTGTCGGCCTCTTCGGATACGACTTCGAGGCGCTCGACGGCCGCAAGTCGGTCACCATCTGGCTGACGCTTGAACCGAACAGGCTCGGGAAGCCGGGCGCGTTCCGTCCGATGATCCGCCGCAACCGGTCCGACCGGCCCTCGTAAGCCCCGCGAGATGAAGGGACAACTATGAAATCGAGATTGAGAGTGATCACATTGTTCGACCGGCCGCCGGTGCGAATCGACGAGGACCGGTGGCCGGTGATCGCGCAGGCCTACGACTGCGACGATCACGACACGCCAGCCGAATCGACCCGGGAGTGGACGTTGAAGATCCGCCGCCGCGGCGGCCAGTATCTCGTGTACGGGGTGGCACGCTCGGTGCGGCCCGGCGAGCCGGCCCTTCGGCGCGGCGGCTACCTGGTGGACAGCCTTGAGGACGTCGGCCTACTGGTTGTCAGCCTGGTGGAGCGGCTGGGTTTGTCTGGGTGGTTTCCTGCTCATCTGGGCGATGCGTTGCTCGCCGATCTTCCCTCCGAGGTGCTGTGATGAGCGTCTGGCGAAGCGCGGGCGTGGAATGCAACCACGATGGTTGCCCCCGAGGGGTGAAAACAGTCAGCTACGTCGGCGGCAAGCCAGTTCGCGCGTCGTACCGTCGCTATCCCTGAGTGGCGCACTGACCGCTAACGGCTTCTTCGTGCTACATTGACGCAAACCCGCGACAGGGAGGCTTGCTGCAATGACCAACCCGATTAGCCGCGACATCGAGGCCGCTGCGGCCGCTTCCGCCGATTGGCGGGCGTACGCGGCTGCGCTTGAGGCGCACGGGGCCACGCCGCACGTGCCCCTCTCCGAGGTGGCGGTGATGGTCGGCGACGTGTACGCGCCCTACGCCGCGGCTAAGGCGGCCGAGTACGCGGCCCGCGCCGACGCCTACCGCCGGGCCGCCGACCATGCGCGGGCCCACGCCGCGAAGGGCGACCACGACAGCGCCGTGCTTTCGCAGGCCGATGCGGACTCCGCGCGGCGGATCACGTCGGCGGTGTCGCTGGTGTGACCGCGATCGCTGTCGAGTCGGAGGGCCTGACCGCCGCCGGGTGCGGGTTGGCCGGTCTCGCCGCGCCGACCGTCCCGGCGGTGTGCGCCCCACCGGCTGCGGACCCGACATCCATCGGCTTGGCCGCGGTCCTCAACTCGCACACCGCCGCCGCCACGGCCCTGCTGGCCGACGCCACCGTGGCGCGGGTCGCCGGTGGCGTGGCTGTGGCGGGGACGGCCGACACGCTGGCCGCCGCGGATGCTGGCGGCGCCGCAGTGATCAGCGGTAGCGTATCGGCTGCCGGGGCCCCACCCGTTCTCACGGCCGCTCCGACCCCACCCGCAGTCGCCCCGCCCGTGATCGAAACAGTGGGGCCCCCGGCTCTGATGCCCGGCGAGGCGATCTCCGCGCTGGTGCATGCCGGTCCAGGCTCCTCGGGTCTGCGCGAGCTGGCCACCCAGCTGCGAGCGCAGGCCGGTGGTGTCGACAGCGCCGCCACAGACACAGGCTCGCAGGCTGGGCTCGTCGACGCGACCTGGCGCGACGGGCGCCAGCAGGCCGGTGCCAACATCGCCCGCCACGCCGACTGGCTGCGGGTCATGAGCGCACATCTGGGCGGGTTGGCGGCCGGTGTGGACGCCGCGGCGGGCCACGTTGATCAGGCGGTGCGCGACACTCCCACCCCGGCCGAGTTCGCCGATTTGCGCGCCCGGGCGGCCGGGGTGAGCGACCCCGCGACCGCGGCGGCGCTGGCTGCCCGGTGGGCGCAGCTGCAGGAGCAGGCGATCAGGGCGCAGCAGGATTATCACGGCGCGGTGAGCGACACCGTTGACGGGCTGCCGCACCCACCAGGGCCTGCGCCGCGTGTCACCCATCCCGGCGACCCCGCACCTGACGGCAAGCCAGCCCCGTCTGGTGATGCGATGCAGGCGTTGAGCGCCGTGGAGCAGGTCGGCACCCAGGTTGCGGGTGCGGCGACCGGCGCCGCTACGAGTTTGTTGGGGCAGGCCGGTCAGGGCCTCGCCGCGTTGGCGCAGATGCCGATGCAGGCGCTGTCGTCGCTGACATCAGGTGCGGCTGGCGGGCCGCATGTGACCGGGTTGGACGTACCCGACATCGGCGGCGGCCCCGGTGGCGTCGGCGACTTCGGCAACCCCGGCGGGGGTGGCGACCCGGGCGGCAGCGCAACGACACCGGCCACCGACACGGGGCCCGACGCCGCGCCCGCCGCCACCCCGCTGTCCGCCGCCTCCCCCGCCACCGCGACCGTCGCAGGTACCTTAGCCTCGCCGCCGGACACGCCCGCCACCGCAGGCGGGGGTGCGGGCATGGGCGGCATGGGCATGTTCCCGCCGATGGCGGGCATGCAGGGCGGGCAGGGGGGCGCGAAGCCGCAGCCGGGACGCAAGGTCGTGATCCGGCCCGAACCAAACAGCGAAGCCGTGTTCGGCGAACTGGACCGGCCACGACGACGAAGGGAGCAGCAATGAGCAGAGCACAGCGGGCGTCCGACGCGATCGGCGCCATCCTGGCCGCGGTGTACGAGTGGGAGGACGACGTCGACAGCTTCTTCGTCACCGGCGGCGAGGACGACGACGTGTGTGTCGCCCACGACGCGACGGGTGCGCTGATCGAATGCGTGCCGCGGCGCGGTTTGCAGCAGGAGCTGACTTTGCGCGAGCTTGAGGACGCGGTCAACGCCGCGCTTAGGGCGAACGCGGCCCGCGTCCAGGAGGGCCTGGCGCAGATCATGTCCAGGTTCGGTGAACGCTGCCAGGTCGCCACCGCAGGGCTGGGCGGCCATCCGGTCGGCGCGGACATGGTCGCGGCGCTGAGCGGGTCGCGGCGGTGAGCGAGGTCGCGGTCACACCGGAGGCATTGGCGGCCGCCGCCGGGGAGTTCATCGCGTCCCAGCCTCCACCCGCCGCGCCTCCGCTGCCTCCATCCGCCGATGCCGCATGCGCGGTCGTAACGGCCGCGACCGCCTCCTGGCCTGCCATTGCCGCCGCCATGTGGGCGCAGCGCCAAGCATCCGCCACCGGCATCGCGTCCGCGGCTGGCTACACCAGTATGGATCTGGCGGCCGCCGACATGGACAACGCCACCATGCTAGGGGCAACATTATGACCATGACGCTTGAAACCCCGACCGTCCCGCAGGCGCCGCCGGTGCCGCGTGCGCGGTGGTGGGTTCGCAACCCGCCACCCGGCTGGGCGTTGATCGTGTTCGCGCTGTCCGCCATGATCATCGCCGTGGCCGCTGCGATCGGCTGGCACGACGCGATCGACGGGCCGGCCGAGCAGAAGGTCGTGGGCCCGTCGGCCGCGCAGGTCCGCGCCGAGACGGTCGCGGTGTGCTCCGCCTGGGCGACGGCCTACGGCGCCCTGCCCGTCCCGCAGTCGACGGCGATGGACGTCCTCGCCCCCGCCCTCTACGTGCAGGCGGCCGTGGCAGCCAACCCCGCCGCCGACCCGCAGGTCCTGACGGCCGTCGCCGACCAGGCCCGGCTGATGACCGCGCAGGCCGCAGTCCTGTCCGGGGCGCGGTCCCGCGGTGCGGTCCAGGTCCCCACCTGGGACTACCGGGAGGCCAACACCTCGGCGGCGCACACCGCCCAGGTCTGCCACGACTACGGTGACTGACTACTATTCGGTCATCGCCTCCGGCGGCCCCGACCCCACCGAGGCGATCCGCTACACCGCCGAGCTCGCCGAGCACCACAGCGGGCAAGCCTCTCAACTGGACCAGGCGCATTCGCAGACGCTCAACGGCTTCCGGCCGCGCTTCAACGTCGCCAACCACCCTTCCGGGCAGGCAGGGGCAGCGCTCGACAGCGCTATCCAAGGACACGCCCAGCTGCACGCCGAGCACGCCCAAGCCCACCGCCAGGCCGCCGACGCAGCAGATCAGGCCCGCTACACCCTCCTGGACTACTCCGCCGCTCGCCACGCCATCGCCACCGACGGCGCCGACGCCTGCGACACCGCCGAACAACAGGGCGGCAAGTACGGCCCCATCGAGGCCGCCGACCTCGCCCAGCAGTACCAGGCCCAGGTCACTCAGGCGTGGAGCGGCACCGCCCCCGCAACCACGGCTGCCCTGGACTCCAAGTTCACCCCGCCGCCGGGCACTGCGAAGAAACCGCACAAGCAGGGTGACGACCCCGACGACCCCGACAGCGGCAAACCCGACGCCGGTGACCCCACTGACGACCGAAAGTTCACCCCAACCCCAGTATCAGCCGCCCCACAACCCGCAAGCGCAGGCGCAGGCGCAGGAGGGTCACCCGCCAGCGGTGGCTTCACCCCGCCAATGCCCGGCTCAACCCCCAAAATGCCCTCACTGTCCTCTGCTGCCAAAACATCGCCAGCATCGGCCCCAAGCCCCAAGATCAGCCCACCCCTGACGGGGTTAAGCCCAGCCAGCCCAACCCCGTCGCCGTCGGGCCTGTCCACCGCGGCGCCGCGTACAGCCGCAGCGCCACCGGCCCAAAGCGCCGGTGTGGGCAACCTGGGCGCGGCGTTCAACTCGGGTCTGGCCTCGACGGGGATGCGTGCGACCCCCGCTCCGATCGCCCAATCAGCCCGGCCGTTGGCGCCGTTCTCAGCCCCGCAGCCCGCGACGGCCGCCCCATTAACGGTAGCGGGGCAGTCAACGCCGGCGGTGCCTGCGGGGGATGTGCACGGCCCCGCCCCTGCTCTCGCCTCGGCCCCGTCCGGTGGCGGTGGTGTGCCGATGATGGGCGCCCCGATGGGCTCGGGCCCGCTGGCGCCGTACTCCACCCCCGGTGCGGGCAGCGCAATCTCCGCTCCACCGGCCACGTCGCCTGTGTCCACTGCCGCAACCGCGGCTTCGGGCTCCGGCTCCGCTGGTGTAGCGCTGGCGCCTCCCGCAGCGGCGTCGACACAAGCGGCCGTGACCACCCGGGACCCGCACCTGTCGACGGCCTTGACTGTCCTGGCGGGCCTGGTGCGGGGCACCGACCTGTGCGGCCTGCGTGTGGCCGTCGGCTGGGCCGTGGGCGTGTTTGAGGTGGCCTGCGTGCAGCACGTCGTCATCGCGTCTTCGGTGGGCGGGGGCGATTGGATACCGGCCACAGTTTTCCCCCCGGCCGGTGTCAAACTCGCGACCCGCGACCCGCTGCTGATTGCAGGCTGGGCGGGGGAGCGGTTCATGGGCTGGCAGCGGCCGACGGCCATCCTGGAGGCCCACTTCGAGGCGCTTCGGACGGCGCCGGTGTTCGACCCGCGGGTGTTGGCGATCGCCACGACGGAGATGTGGCCGCGCCGCCCGGCCTGCGGCGGCGCGTACGAATCGTTAACAGATCGGGAGGTGCTGAGCCGCCCCGGCATGGCGCCGGTACTGGACGCGGCGCACACCCATCGGCTGGTAGTGCTGGACCCGGTGTTCGCGGCGCACTTGGGCGGGCTGTGCAACTCGGTGCCGCCGGAGGGTAGGGCCGCCCGGTACCGGGAGTTGGCGGCCGCGGTAACCGACGCCGTGGTGTCGGCAGCCGGGGAGCCGGACGGCACCGGCGAGATGGTCGCGGCGCCGGCCGACGCGGACATGTGGGCTAAGGCGAAAGCCTCGGCGGCCACCGAGGAGGATTGGCGGGCGTGGCGCGAGGACGTTGACGGCCGAGACTTCCCGGAGATGTACGCACCAAGGGACTTGGACGATTCTTCGGCGTCGGCGGCCGCGCGGCTGTTCTACCGGCACCACTACAGCCGGGCCCGCGTCGCCGAGCTGGTCGGCTGCTGGCGCAGCTCAGGCGGCTTGTTCGACGTCGCCTATTGCGGGATCACCGCCGGCTACGGGCCGCAGCTCGCCGCCGCTGTGTAAGTGAAGGTGTGAGGTGATGGGGGTGAGCCAATGAGCGGGGATATCAGCCTGCGCTGCTGCGACGCCGGGTGCAACGGAAACCACTATGGACTGACGGCCGACGAGTTCCACGACTTGGCCGAATACAACGGTTGGCGCTCCTGCGGACTCAACGTCGGTGAACCCTTACGACCCGATGGCGACCTAGACCGAGAGCACCGCATGATGCTGCTGCAACACCGCTACGACAGCTACACGTTCGGCGATGAGTGAGATGACGACAAAACACGCCGGTGTGTGCGAATTGACTCACACTGTTGCTCATGTGAGGATGACCATCAGTCGAGCAAGAAGGAGCCACCTTGACCACGGTCGACCAGGTCGCTGCTACCGCAGTGTCAGCCCTCGGCACCATTGAAGTGGAGGTGTCGGCCGCCGGTTTCGTGACCGGCGTGCGCCTGCACCGAGACGAGGCGCGGCGCTGGAGCTCGTGGCTGTTCGGCGACCGGGTGGTCGACGTCGCCAGGGTGGCCCACGACAGGTTCCGCTGCGCCCAGGTCGGCACACCGTCACCCGGTGAGGTTGCCGCCCGCGAGCAGAAACTGAGGTTCTGAAATGCGCAAGCGGCCCGAGCCGCCCATCGGCGGCCTGCCGGTGCTGCCCGACCCGCTGGAGTGGCACATCCTCGAAGTCGACAACTTATCGGTACCGGGTGAACCGGCAATCGGGATAGTCATCCGCAACCGGCTGACCCACCTGGACGCCCAGGCGATGTCCCTGAACGTGGCCGGGCTGCGACTGGAGGAGATACCGGGGGCGGTGGAGCGCGCCGCCCTGGACGTGTGGGAGGCCTACCAGCGCCGACGGGCCATCTCGGAGCTGATCGCAGAAAGGTGGCGGTAGATGGACCCGTTCGAGTTCATCCGCTCGATGAATTCCCTGTTCAGTCTGCTGTCCGGCAAACCCGACACCCAGCCCGCCCCTACCACCGGGCCCACCGACGGGCCGACACCCCCGCCGGGCCCGATCTTCGGCCCGGCCGCAGCCCCCCCGCCACCTCCCGCACCGCCCCCGCCCGCCCCTGGTCCCCCGCCCCCTGCGACAGGGCAGGCCGCCGACGCAGCCGCCGCGGACGCGGCGAAAAGCGGCGTCACCGTCGAGGCTTTGGCTGAGCTTGACCGCGACTCGGCCGACACCCTCGCCAAGATCCAGTCGGCCGGGCAGGAGGGGCAGCGCCAGCTCGATGCCATCCAAAGCGATTTGAACGCCGAGATCGCCCGCCTGGGCCCGACGCTGAACACCCCGTCCGGGCAGCAGCGGCTACGCGAGGTGCTTAAGGACAAGCTGTCCGCCGCTAAGGGCGTGATCGATGCGCATATGGCCGCGGCGTCGGACGCGGCGAAACGCACGCACGACCTGACGTCCAAGTACGCCGGGACGGGCAACCCCGACGACACCCCGACCACCCCGGCGGCCGCCCCGCCACCGGCCGACGACAACCCGCCACCCGCCCCTGCTCCCACCCCGCCGCCGGCACCTGCGGCGGACACGTCGGCAACCCCGGCGGCAGCGCAGCCGACCGGCATGCCGATGGGCGGCGGGATGCCGATGGGCGGCGGGATGCCGATGCCGTCGCTGGGTGGCATGGTGCCGTCGTTGAGCGGGCTGCCCGGCATGGGCGGCGGCGGCCCGTCGTTCGGCGACCCCGGAGGCGGCTCGGGTGACCGACCGCCGTCGTTCCACGACGACACCGGCCCGGCGAACGACAAGCCCAAGGCCACCGCGTTCCACGACGACCCCGACACACCCAAGCCCGCCGCAGCGCACGACACCACCGACCCGGCGCACCCCGACCAGGCGCACCCCGACCCAACTGCAACTACACCGGCCGCGACGACACCCGCCGCGCCAAACCAGCCCCCCGACCCCGGCCACGGGACGGACGTGCGCTGGCCGGACGGCACCACGGTCGTGCAGGCCCGCAACCCCGTCGCCGCCGCGGCAGCCAACGCCGCCACGCACGGCGCCACCGTCGAGGACGCCTATAAGCGGGCCGGGATCACGCTGCCCCCGCCGGGCACCCCGGTAACCGACCCGCTGCCGCCGACCGACCTGCACGCCGGTGACATCGGTGTGTACAAGGACCACATGGTGATGGCCCTGGGCAACGGCAAGGTCCTCGTCAACGGGCAGCCGCAGCCGCTGGGCTCGCTCGGGTCGTCGGATGCGTTCCTCGGATGGATCGACCCGACGAGACACGCCCCGCAGCCCGCATCTGCGCCCACCCCGCCCGCACCTGCGCCGCAGCCGGTGCCCCTGGCGCTGTCGTAAAAGGGGCGACTGGTGGGCCTGGCGGCGTTTGTGCAGTCGGCGGGTGCGGCGATGGGGGCCGCCCGCGACAGCTTCGGCACCGGCGGGGCCGTGCCGCCCCCGGCCAGTGTGGGCACCCCACCGGGTCCAGCCCCCGCGTCCGGGCAGGCCGCCGCCGCCGCCCTCGCCGACGGCAACACCATCCACGGTGTTGTGGCCACGCTTGAGGGCCACGACCAGGCCGCGGCCGAGCAGCTGATCGCCGCCGCGGCCGCCTCCAACGCCGGGCGTGACGCGATAGACGCCGCGATCACGGCGGCCCTGGCCGACATCGCCGCGCTCGGCGAATCCGTCGACACCCCGCAGGGGCAGGCGGACCTGGTGGCGGCGATCAAAACGCACCTGCAGGACGCCAAAACGGTCGTGGACACGGGCAGCGCCGACGCCTCGACGCGGGCCGCCGCCGCGCACACCATCGCCGCCACCTACGCAACCCCGTCGGCGCCAATGACGTCCATGCCGTCCGCGCCGACAGCGCCGCCGACCGCGACGCCGATGAGCTGGGGCCCCGCGCCGACACGCGCCGACGCCAGCCCCGTCTACGGCCCCGCCGACCCCCCGCTGGACGCCGCCGCCCACCTGCCCGCCGCCTCGGTGTCCGACCCGCCGGTCAGCGGCGACCGGGCCAGCGTCGCCCGCTACATCTACCGCACCGCCCGCGCACACGGCTACAGCCCGCACGACGCCCTGGCGATCACCGCCTACGCCGACGGGGAGTCGTCATTCCGTCCGACCGTGAGCCCAGGCGCCCAGTACGCCGCCGGTTCGGGCGGCGACGCCTACGCCAACACTGTTGTGGGGCTGTTCCAGGAGAAACCCGCCTTCGCCTCCGATGTGGGGATCGACCCTGCGCTGCGCTACACCGTGGAGGGCAACACGGAGGCCTACCTGCGCCAGCTCGCCGCGCATCCCGGAGGCGACATCTTCGACCGGCTGCTGGCGACCTCGGTGGGCGGGCCGATGTACACCGGCGGTAGATCGAAGATGCAAGAATTGATGGCCGCGACCCGTCAGCTGATCGGCGAGCCGACGTGAGCGGCCTGGCGGCGTTTGTGCAGTCGGCGGGTGCGGCGATGGGCTTCGCCCGCGACAGCTTCGGCACCGGCACCCCCGCCGGGCCCGACCCTGCGCCGCCGCCCGCGCCCCCGGCTGCCATACCCGGCGCCTCCGGGCAGGCCGCCGACGGGTTCACTGGAGAGTCCGACAACATCGGCGGGCAGGTCGACGGGTTAGACGCCAACGACACTGCCGCCGCCGCGCAGCTGGCGGCCGCCGCGCAGGCCTCCGGCGCCGGCCGGGGACGCATGGAGGCGGTGATCGCCGCCGCCGTCGCCGACGTGCACGCCCTGGGGTTCGCCACCAACACCCCCGCCGGGCAGGCCGCCCTGATCGCCGCGATCAAGACACACCTGCAGCAGACCCAAACCAACCTGGACGCGGGCAGCGCCGACGCGGGCACCCACGCAGCCGCGTCGGGCGCCACCGCCGCCGCCTACCGCGGCGCCACGACACCGGCCGCTTCGGGCGCCGCGATGCCGCAGATGGGGCAGCTGGTCTCCGGGATCACACCGCTGGCGTCGGCCGCTGGCGCCCCCCTGCAGGCCCTGTCCGGGCTGGGCGGTTCGATGCCGCAGATGATGGCACCGCTGGCGTCCATGAGCAGCCCCGCCGCGCCGCACTACGGCAAGGCTGAGGACGCTGCGGCGATGCCCGAACTGGCGGGTGAGCCGCTGGCCACCGGGCAGCCGACCGCCGCGACAGAGGCCGCCCGCCGCGCGCTGTCGCAGCTCGGGAAGCCCTACGGGTGGGGCTCCGCCGGACCGTCGTCCTACGACTGCTCCGGCCTGTGCCAGTGGAGCTACCGGGGCGTCGGGGTGAACCTGCCGCGGGAAACCTACGACATGGTCCACGTCGGGCAGACCGTGCCCCGCGACCAGGTACGCGCCGGGGATCTGGTGTTCTCCAACTTCTCGGCCCGCGGTCCCGAGCATGTGCAGATGGCGATAAGCCCGACACAGGTGGTCGAGGCTCCCACACCCGGCGGGCACGTACAAGTAAGCTCGATACCCAATAGCGTCATTGTCAAGCGGGTGGTGGTGTGATGGGCGGGTTCCTGTCGCGGCTCGTCAGGGTGATCGTGTGCGTGCCGACGTTCGGCGACAAGCACATCAGCGTCACCGTGAACATCACGGTCCTCGGCCGCTCGGAGCTGAGATGCTGCCGGGACTGATCCGTCTACTGAGGTCGTGGCGGCACTACTACCACCACGGGCCCGTCTGCCATCCCTGCCCGTTCTGCTGCTGCCCCACCTGCTGGGGATGCGACGAGCTGGAGGCGCGATGCCGGGGCTGAACTACGCCAGCTGGGAGCAGGTGCAGGGCTGGCGGTTCCTGGCGCACCGCGGCGCCGTCGCGATCGGCCGCCGCAACGTGCGCCTCGTGCACGACCCGAGCAAGAACGCGGGCGCGTCCCTGCTCGTCGGCACCGTCCTGTCCGTGTTCGTCGTCGGCCTGTGCTTCCTGCTGGCGGTGCTCAAACCGATGGGGCTTGTCGGGCACAACCGCATCGTGTCGGACCGGGCCAGCGCAGCCCTCTACGTCGACATCGACGGCGTGATGCACCCCGCCCTCAATCTGGCTTCGGCGCGGCTGATCACCGGCTCGCCCGACGATCCGAAAGCCGCCCCGATCAGCGAAATCCACCAGCTGCCGATCGGCCCCACCGTGGGCATACCCGGCGCCCCCACCGACCTGGCCGTGCGCGGCCCCGCCGACACCGACTGGGGGATCTGCGACACGCTCGGCTCGACCGGCTCGCAGGTCACCCCCCGCACCACCGTGCTCGGCGGCCGCCCAGTCCTGCAGGACTGGGCCAGCGTCCTGCAGGCCCCGCGGGCGGTGCTGATGACCTACGGTGCCGACAACTACGTCGTGACCGGCGGGCAGCGCTCACAGATCGATTTGACCGACCGGGCGGTCACCCTGGCCTTGGGCCTGCCGGTCGGGGACCTGCACCCCGCGCCGATGTCGCAGGCCCTCTACGAGGCCCTTACCCCGTCGCCGCCCATGCGGGTGCCCGACATCCCCGGCCCCGGCGGGCCCGTGGGCTACGCGATGCCCGATGCCCCGGTGGTGTCGGGCACGGTGCTGCGCACCGACGACGTCGGCACGGTGCAGTGGTTCGCGGCGCTGCCCGCCGGTGTGCAGCGCATCCCAGCCACCGCCGCGGAGATGATCGCCAACTCCGGTGGTCAGGTGATGAACGTCCACTCGCGGGTGGTCGCGGCGATGCCGCAGGCGGTCGGGTTCGACACGTCGGTCTACCCTCCGGGCCATTTGCAGCTCGCAGACAAGGGCGACGAGCCGGTCACGTGCGTGGCGTGGCGCAAAACGTCGGGGGAGCCCCGCGCGCAGATCAGTGTGGTGAGCGGGCGGCGCCTGCCGATCCCGATGGGCGACGAACGCCGCGTCATCAGTCTGGTGCAGGCCGGGCAGGGCGCCGCGGACGCAGTGTGGCTGGCCCCTGACTCGGCGAACTGGGTGCAGGTCACCGGCGTCGAACCCGCCTCGGGCCGGGCGGAGAGCCTGTGGTTCGTCAGCGACACCGGGGTGCGGTTCGGCGTCCCCGCGGGCCGCAACGACCAGACACGCCGGGCGTTGGGCCTGGAGGATGCGCCGACACCGGCGCCGTGGACGGTGCTGCGATGGCTGCCCGCCGGGCCCGCCCTGACGAAGTCGGCGGCCCTGTCCGAGCACGACACCCTGCCCCTCGACCCGACCGCGCAGGGGGCGTCGTCTTCGGTGCTCGGAACAACCGTGGCTGGCCTAGCCTAGATGCGCTACCGCGGCACGGGTCCGAAATTCTACAAGGTCAGCCAGCGCAAGGTGGTTTACCGCTGGTCAGATATCCGGGCCTACTTGGAGGCCAACATGGTCGAGGCCGACCAGCAGATCACCGAAATTCTGAACACCGCAACCATCGTAGAGGCCACAGAAAAGGGCAGCCAGGAATGAAACCTCAGATAAAACTCGGGCAGCCCCTGACCGGCGAACAACTCGAGCGGATACATGAACTACGTGATCAATGGATGGAGACCGGGCTGTCGACCGAACGGTGTGATCGCCCGGCCGCCGAAGCCGCTGTGCGAGCCGTGTATCGGTCCGCCGGACTGAAAGAACCTGAACTTTTCATTTGGATGGACTCACCGCTCGGAGGCGCTCTCGCCGCTGCGACAGTGCGTCAGCTGCTCTCAATGGGCCAGCTCGGCGACCGGCTCGCGGGCCAGCTCACGGAAGAGCTCAGGGGCCAGCTCAGGGGCCAGCTCACGGAAGAGCTCTGGGACCAGCTCAGGGGCCAGCTCGGGGGCCAGCTCTGGGGCCAGCTCAGGGGCCAGCTCGCGGGCCCGCTCGGGGGCCAGCTCTGGGGCGAGCTCGGGAACCAGCTCACGGAAGA
>Ga0335069_10000166_pt1 | contig 113580 bp, 96 predicted proteins | sample Lox_Sample_11_FD_206714 | JGI IMG/M metagenome (GOLD analysis project Ga0335069, IMG submission 206714) | Soil microbial communities from Loxahatchee National Wildlife Refuge, Florida, United States - Lox_Sample_1.1 | ecosystem: Environmental > Terrestrial > Soil > Wetlands | place: USA...
GTCCTCGGACACGCTCAGCATGTTGACCGGAACCAGCACGCGCAGATACAGTCCCTGGTCAGGCGTGGATTCCACCGCGCTGTAGTCGCGCTGCAGCCGCAACTGGCGGAACACGGCGGAATCCGGCACGCCGGGCATCACCGTCGGGGTGCTGCCCGAAAACACGATCACCTCGCCGCGTCCCGTAAACAGCGTCGCTTCCTGCACTCCGAACTGCTCACGCAGCGAATTGAGCATTGCGAATTGATCGCGCGACATTCTGGTGGCGAGCGAGAACGCCATCGCATCGGCTTTCTTGACCAGGTCCTTGAGCTGGTTGTCCAGCGTGGAGCGGCCGAGATTGAGCCCGCCCTCGAGCGCCTTTTCGACCCGCACGTCAAACCACGACTCGATGCTCTTCGCGACGAACTGCACCGAAACCGCGTAGACCAGCGCTCCCGGCAGCACCGCGATCAGCGCAAACAGCAGCAGCAACCGCAGCGTGAGCCGCGAACCGAACACTCCCGCCCGGAGTTTTCTGCGCAGCGTCCACAACTGATAGGCGAGCAGCAGCACCAGACATATGACAAGCCCGCCGTTCAGCGCCAGCAGCAGCGTATAGTTCTGCGCGAACAGATCGGTGTTGGCGCTCGCAGTCGCCAGCAGATAAAGCGTGAGCGCGGCGGCGACCACGCACAGCGCGAGCAGATACTTGACGGCGCCGTTGCCGAGCGCCGTACGGATCGCCGGCAGCATCTTCATGCCTTGATCTTCCACCGGTACCACCCGGAATCGACGTTCCAGTCGCGCGAACCGAAGGCATCCAGCTGAAACGGCTTGGGCAGCTCCGACGTGTCGAGCCGCATGCGCACCGCGGCGGTATAGGTGCTTCCCGAGTCCAGCGCGCCGGACTCGAGCACTTCGCGCCGCCGCACGCGGCTCAGGAAAGCCAGCGCCTCCGACAGGTCGGAAAAATTCTGGGATACGCCGCCGATGCCGATCCGGTACTGGCGCGTCAGCGCGTCGAACGACAGACGATACTGCTGGCGGGAGTCGACCAGGCGCTGGTCGAGCCAGTACCAGCGCGGATGGATGATTTCAAATTCGAACAGGAAATAAAGCGCGACACCCTTGTTGAGCACGTCTTCAAGCGTCGGGTTGAGCGTGATTCCGAAATCCGCCTCGAGGGCATAGCCCTCTTCTCCCGCGACCAGCTGTGCGTTGCGCACTTCGATGCCATCGGCGGCCGCCGACGGATTGACGATCAGCAGCGGCCACAGCAGCGCGACCAGCAGGCTATATTTTCTGCAGCAGTGCGTAAAAAAATCCGTCATGCTCGTGATCCGGCAGCAACTGGCCTTCAGGGGCCCCGGCCGGCGCTGGAATTCCGCTCCACGGCAGTAAATTGGCATCAGGGTGGCATGCCAGGAAATCCGCGATTTGCTGCGCATTCTCTTCCTGGAAAACCGAACAGGTCGTATACAGCAATTTACCACCACTGGCGAGCAACCGCCACAGAACATCCAGCAACGCGCGCTGCCGGGACGCGAACTGCGCTATGTCCGCCGCGCGCCGCAGCCACTTGATATCGGGATGGCGCCGCACCACGCCCGAAGCGGAACACGGCACGTCGGCAAGAATGCGGTCGAACGGCCGGCCGTCCCACCAGGTTTCGGGACGGCCGGCGTCGCCGCAGATCAGCTTCGCGCTGAGTCCGAGCCGCGCCAGATTCTGCTGCACGCGTTCGAGCCTCGCCGCATCGCAGTCGAGCGCGGTCAGATCGAGATCGGCGAGTTCCAGCAGATGAGTGGTCTTGCCGCCGGGCGCCGCGCAGGCATCGAGCACGCGCATGCCGTCGCGCGCATCGAGCAGCGGCGCGGCCAGCTGGGCGCCGGCGTCCTGCACCGAGGCCAGTCCGGCATCGAAGCCGGGCACTCGTTCGACCGGCAGCGCGCGTTCGAGCCTGACGCCGCGGTCGCCGACCGCCGCTGCGGCGATCTGGTGCTGCGCAAGCAGCGCCAGATAGGCGTCGCGCGCGATGCGCCGGCCGTTGACGCGCAGCGTGAACGGCGGATGCGTGTTGCCGGCCAGCAGCGCCGACGCGTAATGCTGCGGATACTGCGCGCGCAGTTTTTCTATCCACCATTGAGGATAGGCATAGCGCGCGGTTTCTTTTTGCGCGGACTGCGCTAACAGTGCCTCGCGCTGCCGCAGAAAATTGCGCAACACGGCGTTGACGAGCGTCTTCGCGCGCGGCGCGCCGAGCGCCGCGGCGCAGCGCACCGCGTGATCGACGACCGCGTAAGGCGCGGCGCGCGTGTACTGCAATTGATACAGCGCGACCAGCAACAGCCGGCGCAGCGTCCGGTCGCGCAACGGCGCGGTCAGCAGCCGGTCGAGCACCGCGTCGAGCTGCATGCCGAAACGCAGCGTGCCATAGGTGAGATCGGTGATCGTGGCGCGCTGGCTGGAAACGAGATCAGGATGCCGCGCTAGCGCCGCGGCGAGAGCGGCATTCAGGTTGCGGCCGTCGTCGATGACGGCCGCGACTACGCTGGTGGCAAGCCGCTGTGTCTCGAGCACGCGCCCGCCGGCCGGCGATCAGCGCGCCATCGCCAGCAGGCGCGCGATCCGTTCCTGCGTCGAAGGGTGGGTGCTGAACAGTCCGGCGATTCCGCCGCCGGACAGCGGATTGACGATCATCATCTGCGCGGTCTCGGGATGATGTTCGGCGACTTCGAGCGGCGTGCCCTGCGCGTAGCGCTCGATTTTCTCCAGCGCCGCTGCCAGCGCCTGCGGGTCGCCGCTGATGTCGGCGCCGCCGCGATCGGCCTCGAATTCGCGCGCGCGCGAGATCGCCAGCTGGATCAGCATCGCCGCAAGCGGCGCCACAATCATTACGATCAGCGCGACCAGCGGATTGGCGCGCTGATTGTCGCGCCCGCCGAAAAACATCGCGAACTGGGCAAGCGAGGAAATCGCGCCGGCCATCGTCGCGCTGATGGTCGAAGTCAGGATATCGCGGTGTTTGACGTGCGCCAGCTCATGCGCGATCACCCCGCGCAGTTCGCGCGGCGACAGCAACTGCAGGATGCCGGTGGTCGCCGCCACCGCTGCGTGCTCGGGGTTGCGGCCGGTGGCGAATGCATTGGGTTGCGGCTGGTCGATCAAATAGACCCTGGGCATCGGCAATCCAGCCTTCTGCGCCAGTTCGCGCACCACATTGTAGAGCTGCGGCGCACTGACTTCATCGACTTCCCGCGCGTCATACATCCTGAGCACCATCCGGTCGGAAAACCAGTACGCGAAAAAATTCATCGCGCCGCCCACTATCAGCGCCACCACCATGCCCTGCCCGCCGCCGAGCGCGGCGCCGACGACGCCGAATAATGCGACGATCGCCGCCATCAACAGCGAAGTCTTCAACCAGTTACCCAGCATGCGTGAAGTCCTGTTCGGGAATCGAGGAGGTCAATAAGATAGGCTCCCGCGCCAAAAGTTCAAGTGCCGAAACGCGCGCCGGGGCGCAACTCGAATCCCGCGAGAAACGCGCCCGCCGCCAGCGCCCTGCCCCCCTCTCTCTGCAATTCCTCGACCGCCAGCGCACCGTCACCGCAGGCGACCACGATGCCGGCGGCGTCGGCGGCGAGCACCGCGCCGGGCGCGCCGGCCGCCGCCACTTGATGTGCGCGCCACAGCTTGAAACGCCGGCCGTCCAAGGTCGTGTTTGCCGCGGGCGCCGGATTGAACGCGCGCACCTGACGCGCGATACGCTGCGCCGGCTGCGTCCAGTCGATCACCGCCTCTTCCTTGCGGATCTTGTCGGCATAGGTCGCCTGCGCATCATCCTGCGCGCGCGGCGCAGGAAATGCCGCCAGCGCGCGCACGATCGATTGCGCGCCGAGCGCGGCCAGCCTGTCGTGCAGGGTCCGCGCGGTATCGTCGTCGCCGATCGCGATTTTTTCCTGCAGCAGAATTGCGCCGGTGTCGAGCCCCTCATCCATCTGCATGATCGTGATGCCGGTTGCGGCGTCGCCCGCCAGCAGCGCGCGCTGGATCGGCGCCGCGCCGCGCCAGCGCGGCAGCAGCGACGCATGAATGTTGAGGCAGCCGCGGCGCGGGATCGCGAGCACCGCAGGCGGCAGAATCAGGCCATAGGCGGCGACCACCATCGCTTCAGCATCCACCGCCCGCAACTGCAACTCGACCGCGGCGTCCTTCAGCGTCGCCGGCTGCGCGAGAGGCAGACCGCGCGCCAGCGCAAGCTGCTTGACCGCGCCCGGCTGCGGCGCCAGGCCGCGCCCGGCCGGACGATCCGGCCGGGTCAGCACCAGCACGATGTCGTGACCGGCGGCGAGCAGCGCCTCCAGCGCGGTCGCGGCGAAAGCCGGCGTGCCGGCGAAGATCAGTTTCATGGCGGATGGGCGCGGGAGAAGTTACATCGTCTCGCGGCGCTGTTTTTTGAGCTTGGCGCGAATGCGCGTCTGCTTCAGGCGCGACAGGTATTCGACGAATACCTTGCCCTCGAGGTGATCCATTTCATGCTGGATGCACACCGCGAACAGTCCGTCGGCGGTCAGTTCGAACGGCCGGCCGTCGCCGTCCAGCGCGCGCACCGTGATGCGCTCGGCGCGCTTCACCTTTTCGAAAATGCCGGGCACGGAAAGACAACCCTCTTCGCAGTCGGCGCTGCCGCTGCGGGCGGTGATTTCGGGATTGATGAACACCTTGAGCTGATCCTTGGTCTCCGAAATATCGATCACGATCACGCGCCGGTGCACATCGACCTGGGTTGCAGCCAGGCCGACACCGGGAGCCGCGTACATGGTCTCCGCCATATCCCTGACCAGCTTGCGCACCGTGTCGTCGACGCGCGCGACCGGCGCGGCCAGCGTGTGCAGCCGCTGATCGGGATATTGAAGAATGGGCAATATTGCCATTAGTGTTGATACTTTAGGAAATTACGGGCACAATTTAAACCAATATATAATGTCCGGGCCTGGTTCGGGAGCGTTGGCCATGCTCGCGAGATGGGGGAAATTGATGCGCACTTCAATTATATCGTTGCTGATCTGGTGCGGCGTGGCCGGTAGCGCGGTGGCGGCCTCTTCCGGCGATCTTGCCGCCGACGCGCCCGAACGCTATATCGTAGTACCTGGCGACACGCTGTGGAGCATCTCTGCGCGCTATCTGAAAGACCCATGGCGCTGGCCGGAGCTGTGGAAAAATAACGAAGACCAGATCAAGAATCCGCACCGGATCCATCCCGGCGATGTGCTGGTGCTTGATCGTTCGGCGCAGGAAATGCGCCTGAAGCTGCTTCAGTCGCAGCCGGTGCTGGAAACCGTCAAGCTGTCGCCGCAGGTGGTCGCGACCGAACACGAGCCGGAGCCGGTGCCGACGATCCCGGCTGCCGCAATCGCGCCGTTCCTGAGCCAGCCGCTGGTCGTCGCGCAAAACGAGTTCGGTTCGGCCGCACGCATCGTCGCCACGCAGGAAGACCGCGTTGCGCTCGGCGCCGGCAACATTGCGTATGCGGCCGGCATCACCAAGGAAAAAGGCATTGACTGGCGGATTTTCCGGCGCGGCGATCCGCTGGTCGACCCGGACACCAAGGAAACACTGGGATACCAGGTCAATTATCTGGGTGACGCGCGCGTCACCAAGTTCGGCGATGTCAGCACCATCGAGATCGTCAAATCGGATCTCGAAATCTCGGCCGACGACACTCTGCTGCCGGCGGCGCGCGACGACGTCATCAGCGACTATCTGCCGCATGCCCCCGCCGCGAAGGTGGCGGGCCGCATCATCGACATTTACGGCGACCTCGGCGAAACCGGACCGAACTCGATCGTGGTGCTGAACAAGGGTGCCCGCGACGGCCTGGATCCCGGCAGCGTGCTCGCGATTTACCGCGACCTCAACTCGCCGACCTACCAGACGCGCGAATCGCCGCACATCAAATATCACTATGAGCCGATGGGGGACCGCAACAGTCCGATCTTCGGGCGCACCGGCCCGACCGGCGGAGACTCCGGGGCTGACAAACACCAGGGTGTACGCAAAGCGCGGCTGCCCGACGAGCGTTACGGATTACTGATGGTGTTCCGCACCTTCGACCGCGTTTCCTACGCTCTGGTCATGAATTCGAGCCGGCCGGTCACCCAGTTCGACACCGTCACCAACCCCTGAAGCACTGCCGGCGGCGCGCCGCCTGAAGCATCTGATGTCGCCTCCCGCCGACCTCGAACCGTGGCTGCGGCTGACGCTGGTCCCCGGCCTCGGCAACAGCGCGCTGCGCAAATTGCTGACTGAATTCGGCTCGCCCGAGAGCGTGCTCGCGGCGGGGCGCGGCGCGCTCGGCCGCCATCTGGAAGCCGACGTCGCGGCGGCGATCGCCGATGGCGGCAATACCGACGGCGCGGCGCACGCGCTGGCCTGGCTCGACGATCCTGCCAACCACATCCTGACGCTCGCCGACGCCGACTATCCGCGGCAACTGCTCGAACTGCCGGATCCGCCGCCGCTGCTCTACGTCAAGGGCCGGCACGAATTGTTGCAGCAGCCGGCGCTGGCGATCGTCGGCAGCCGCAATGCGACTGCGCAGGGCATCGCCAACGCCGAAGAGTTCGCGCGCGCGCTGAGCGACGCCGGCCTCGTCATCATCAGCGGTCTCGCGCTCGGCATCGATGCCGCCGCGCACCGCGGCGGACTCGCCGGCGCGGCCGGCACCATCGCGGTGGTCGGCACCGGGCTTGACATCGTCTATCCGGCGCGCAACCGCGACCTCGCGCACGAGATCGCCACACGCGGCGCGCTGGTTTCGGAATTCGCGCTCGGCACACCGGCGCTCGGCAGCAATTTCCCGCGCCGCAACCGCGTGATCAGCGGACTTGCGCGCGGCTGTCTGGTGATCGAAGCCGCGCTGCAAAGCGGATCGCTGATCACCGCGCGGCTTGCCAATGAACAGGGGCGCGAAGTGTTTGCGATCCCCGGCTCGATCCATTCGCCGCTGTCAAAAGGCTGCCACCGCTTGATCAAACAGGGCGCGAAGCTGGTTGACGACGCCAACGACATACTGGAAGAACTGCGCCTGCCGACGGCCGCCGCGCCGCCGGCAGCGGAAGGAATCGCATCGTCGTCCGGCCCGCAGGCGGAAAAGCTGCTGGAACAGCTTGGCTTCGATCCGTGCAGCCTCGATACGCTGTGCGCCCGCAGCGGGCTGGCCGCCGATGCCGCGACCGCGCTGCTGCTCGAACTCGAACTGCAAAACCGCGTGCAGATGCTGCCCGGCGGGTTCTATCAGCGCGTCCGCTGATCGTTCCGGCGCGGAAATCAGGCCGTCATAAACCCTCTTCCATAGTACTGAAGGCGGGGGATGTGACGGGGTGCCCTTGCGCAGGGCAAATTCTGTTCGCTATCATGCGCTCCCTGCGCTTTCCGCGCGGGCTCATCATTTCATGGCCAAAAAACTGATCATCGCCGAGAAGCCGTCGGTCGCCAACGATATCGCGCGCGTGTTGGGCGGCTTCACCAAGCACGGCGATTATTTCGAGAGCGACGACTACGTATTGTCGTCGGCGGTCGGCCATCTGCTGACCATCGTTCCGCCCGAAGGCGTCGAGGTCAAGCGCGGCAAGTGGTCGTTCGCGCACCTGCCGGTGATCCCGCCGCATTTCGACCTGAGCCCGATCGAGAAATCCGAAGAGCGGCTGAAGGTGCTGACCAGGCTGATCAAGCGCAAGGACGTGACCGGCCTGATCAACGCCTGCGACGCGGGACGCGAGGGCGAACTGATCTTCCGCTACATCGTCCAGCACACCAGGACCGGCAAGCCGATCCAGCGGCTGTGGCTGCAATCGATGACGCCGGCCGCGATCCGCGAAGGATTCGAACATCTGCGCAGCGACAAGGACATGCTGCCGCTGGCCGACGCCGCGGTGTGCCGCTCCGAGTCCGACTGGCTGGTCGGCATCAACGGCACGCGCGCGATGACCGCGTTCAATTCGAAGTCGGGTGGTTTCCATCTGACCACGGTCGGCCGCGTGCAGACGCCGACGCTGGCGATCCTGGTCGAGCGCGAGGACAAGATCAAGAAATTCGTCGCGCGCGATTATTTCGAAGTCCACGCGGCATTTTCATGCAAGGCCGGCGAGTACGCGGGGCGCTGGTTCGACGAGAATTTCAGCAAGCCCAGGAAGAGCGACAAGACTCCCGTCAAAACCGAGGAGGATCCCGACCTCAAGGCCGAGCGGCTGTGGGACAGGAAACGCGCCGACGCGATCCAGAAAAAATGCGAAGGCAAGACCGGCATCGTCGAAGAGGAAAGCAAACCTTCGACGCAGCTATCGCCGCTGCTTTACGACCTGACGAGTCTGCAGCGCGACGCCAACGCGCGCTTCGGCTTCTCGGCGCGCAACACACTCGGCCTCGCGCAGGCGCTCTACGAAAAGCACAAGGTGCTGACCTATCCGCGCACCGACTCGCGCGCGCTGCCCGAGGACTACCTGAAAACGGTGGCGACGACGATGGCAGCGCTCGATGCGCGCTATCAGCCGTTCGCCGGAAAAATCCTCGGCAACAAATGGATCAAGCCGAACAAGCGCATCTTCAACAACGCGAAGATATCCGACCACTTCGCGATCATCCCGACCGCGGTCGCGCCGAAACATCTGAGCGAGCCGGAAGCGAAGATCTACGATCTCGTCACCAAGCGCTTCCTCGCGGTGTTCTACCCGGCCGCCGAATTCCAGGTGACGACGCGCATCACCCGCGTCGAAGGCGAGCCGTTCAAGAGCGAAGGCAAGATCATGGTCAACGCCGGCTGGCTCGAAATCTACGGCAAGGAGGCCGAGAGCGACGACACGCCGGCGCTGGTGCCGGTTTCCGCAAAGGAAACGCCGCGCGCCGACGAGGTCACGGTGCACGCGCTGCAAACCAAGCCGCCGGCGCGCTTCAGCGAAGCAACGCTGCTGTCGGCAATGGAAGGCGCCGGCAAGCTGGTCGAGGACGAAGAGCTGCGCGCGGCGATGGGCGCCAAAGGCCTCGGCACGCCGGCGACGCGCGCCGCGATCATCGAAGGCCTGATCTACGAAAAATACGTGCAGCGCAACGGCCGCGAGCTGCAGCCGACCGCGAAAGCGTTTTCGCTGATCACGCTGCTGCGCGGACTCAAGATCGACGAACTGTGCTCGCCGGAGCTGACCGGCGACTGGGAATACAAGCTCGCGCAGATGGAGCACGGCAAACTGAAGCGCGAGCAGTTCATGCAGCAGATCACCGACATGACGCGCCATATCGTCGAGCGCGCGAAAGGGCACGAAAGCGACACCGTGCCCGGCGATTTCGCGACGCTGAAGACGCCGTGCCCGAAATGCGGCGGCACGGTCAGGGAAAATTACAAGAAATTCCAGTGCGAGAAATGCGATTTTGCGCTGTGGCGCATCCTCGCCGGCCGCCAGCTCGAGCCGCACGAGATCGAGGAACTGATCGAGAAGAAAAGCATCGGCCCGCTGCAGGGGTTCCGCAGCAAAATGGGCAAACCGTTCGCGGCGGTGCTGAAGCTGACGCCCGAATTCAAGGTCGAATTCGATTTCGGCCAGAGCAACGACAACGCCGAGCCGGTGGATTTTTCGGGGCAGGAACCACTCGGCAAATGCCCGAAGTGCGGCGCACGCGTGTTCAGCCACGGCGTCGCCTATGTCTGCGAGAAAGCGGCCGGCCCCAATAAAACCTGCGATTTCCGCTCGGGAAAAATCATCCTGCAGCGGAACATCGAACCCGAGCAGATGCAGAAACTGCTGGCGACCGGCAAGACCGATCTGCTGCACCGCTTCATCTCGAAGAAAGGCCGACCGTTCTCGGCTTACCTCGTGCGCGGTGAAGGCGGCAAAGTCAGCTTCGAATTCGCGCCGCGCGAAGCAAAGGCGGCCAAAACCAAAACGGCTGCAACCAAATCCCGCAAGGCGGCGGCGTCCTGAATTCCGCCGCTACCGGCAGTCCGTCCGCAAATTTTTAGGTTGCCTAAAAATCGGCTGGGGTGGACAATAAATGAATAATTACAAGTCGTTCTTGACGAAACCGATGGCAATAAGCAGCATTTCCTCAACTCAAATATGCTGTCTAAATCTAGTTAAGCACAGGAATCCACATGTCGGATTTGCTCGAACTTACTTCGTCGCCTGGGAGCGTCGTCCTCAATATTGAGGAAATCCTGGCTCAAATAGCTAAGGAGTATTCGGAAACGATCGATCCCATACAACGAGAGGCATTGCTGAACTTGCATCACACATCGCTGAATATCGTGCAGTCAACGGTTTCGCCAGAACATTTGCAGGAATTTCTCGATGCGCGGTCAAAGCACTACCGAGGACTTCTAGTCTCCGAAACAGTAGACGCAGAAGGCACCACTAGCCCTTCAGAACTGGTGCGAGTCACTGCACGTGAAATCTCCGCGGGGCGTATGAACGAAAACGACGAACTGCGAGTCCTAGCACTTACATTTGCCGCAGCCAAGCATGAGGCAAACCAGTCAGCGGCGATGGATATAAAATCCGAAAGGCATTTCAGCTTGTGGCGTCGCATTCTTTCCGCATGGAGACGCTGACCTGTGCCTAACCTATCGTTCGAGAGGGACCGCCGGCAAGTTGCGCTTGCCGGGTGCCTCCGCGGCTTCGCTGCTCCGGCGGCTCCTCAACTCAAACGTTAGACTGAACAAAGCCAATATACTTATTGCGCTTTAGTCTCGACCGGCCCCGCGCCCCACCCACCCACCCCGGCGCCTTAACCAGCAACACGCTCGCCGCCATCCAGACATAAATCTTCTCCGGGGTATTTTTAATCCTCCGGCAGCTTTGTTGCATTCCAGTCGCCGCCAATGGCCTTGATCAATGTCACGCTCGCGGCCAGGCGCCCGTTCAATATCGTCAGCGCGCTGCGTTCGTTGCTGAGCGCGGTGGCTTGCGCGGTGACCACGGTCAGATAATTCTGCGTGCCGGCCTTGTATTCGTTGAGCGCGATCTGCAACGCCTGCTCGGCCGCTTTCACCGCCTCATCCTGCACCGATGATTCCTGTTCGAGTATGCGTTGCGCGGTGAGATTGTCTTCGACCTCCTGAAAGCCTGCCAGCACCGTCTGCCGGTAATTGGCGACATTCGCGTCGTAGGCCGCGCGCGCCTGCTCGACCTGCGAACGCCGCGCGCCGAAGTCGAGCAGCGTTTCGGCAAGCGACGGCCCGAGTGACCAGAAGCGGTTCGGCGCGGTGAGCCAGTCGGCAAACGTCGAGCTCTGGAAGCCGCCGGCCGCGGACAGCGTGAGGTCGGGGAAGTACGCCGACTTGGCGACGCCGATCTGCGCGTTGGCGGCGGCAACCTCGCGCTCGGCCTGCGCGATGTCGGGGCGGCGCTCGAGCAATTCCGACGGCAGACCGGGCGGGATGACCGGAATCGTCAGCGCGATTTTTTCCGGCGCGATCGAAAATTCCGACGGCGGCTTGCCGATCAGCACCGCGATCGCGTGTTCAAGCTTGGCGCGCTGCACGCCGTTGTCGATCGCCTGCGCCTGCGTCGTCTTGATCTGGGTTTCCGCCTGCGCGACGTCGAGCCTGGCGGCGACGCCGGCCGCGTACTGGTTCTGCGTCAGCTCCAGCGCTTTCTGATAAGCAGCGACGGTATCGTCGAGCAACCGCTGCTGATCGTCGAGCACGCGCAACTGGAAGTAATCGGTCGCGAGTTCGGCGAGCAGGCTCAGGCGCGTCGCTTCGAGTTCGGCAGCGCTCGCCTGCGCGGTCGCGCCGGCGCCTTCGACCGTGCGCCGCACGCGGCCCCACAAGTCGGGCTCCCAGTTGACGTCGAGCGGCAGCGAGTACTGGTTGGTGACCGAACCGCCGCCGGCGCCGCCGACCACTGCGCCGGTCGAAGATACGAACGCCGTGCTGCTGCCGGAGCCGCGGCCGGAGCGCGTCGCTGACGCCGAGACCGCCACGGTCGGGAAGAACTGCGCGCGCGCGCCGGCGACCGCCGCGTGCGCCTGACGGTAGTTCGCCTCGGCCTGCTTCAGCGTCTGATTGGAAACGTCGATCTGCGCCATCAGCGCGTCGAGCCGGGGATCGCCGTAGATCTTCCACCATTCGCCGCGCCGCACGTCGTCCCTGGGCGCGGCGACCTTCCACTCCTTGTAGGCGGCGGACGCCGGCGCTTCGGGCCGCTTGTAATCGGGCCCGACCGCGCACGCCGCAAGCAGCGCGGTGACGGCACAGGCAACGGTTCTTCGAGAATTGCGCAGCAACTCAGGCTCCTTTTTGTTCGAGGCGCGGCTGCCGCAGATTCCACATGCGCTGGCACCACAGCCGGAAACGGTCGAGATAAAGATAGACTACCGGCGTCGTATAAAGTGTCAACAACTGGCTGACCAGCAGCCCGCCGACCACCGCGATGCCGAGCGGCCGGCGCATTTCGGCGCCCTCGCCGGTGCCGAGCACCAGCGGCAGCGCGCCGAGCATCGCCGCCATCGTCGTCATCATGATCGGCCGGAAGCGCAGCAGGCACGCCTCGAAAATCGCCTGCTCCGGGCGCAGACCGCGCGTGCGCTCGGCATCGAGCGCGAAGTCGATCATCATGATCGCGTTCTTCTTGACGATGCCGATCAGCAGGATCACGCCGATCAGCGCGATGATGGTGAAATCGGTGCGGAACAGCATCAGCGCCAGCAGCGCACCGACGCCGGCCGACGGCAGCGTCGACAGGATCGTGATCGGATGGACGTAGCTCTCGTAAAGCACGCCGAGCACGATGTAAACGGTCAGCAGCGCGGTCAGGATCAGTATCGGCTGATTGTTGACCGATGCCTGGAACGCGCGCGCCGTGCCCTCGAAGCTGCCGGTGATCGAGTCCGGCATGCCGATGCGCGCCATGGTGTCGCGGATCGCGCGGGTCGCCTCGCCCAGCGACACGCCGAGCGGCAGGTTGAAGGTGATCGTCGAAGCCGCGAACTGTCCCTGATGGTTGACCTGCAGCGCGGTGTGCGTCGCCTCGTAACGGGTGAACGCCGCCAGCGGCACCAGCGTTTCGGCCGCGGTGCTGACGGCGTTGGCGAGCGTGGTCGGCGCATTGCCGGCATTGCCGCCGGTGGCAGTGGTCGCGGTCAGGCAGCCGTTGACGGTGATCGTGATGCAGCCGCTGGTGGTGCCGGTGATGTTGCCGCTCGCAGTCGTGATCTGGCTGCCGCCGGAAGTGGCGGTCGCCAGAGTGCCGGTCTTCAAACTTGCCGGGTTGGCGCGCACATAGATGTACTTGAGCGCTTCCGGGCTCTGCCAGTACTGCGGCGCGACCTCCATCACGACGTGGTACTGGTTGAGCGGCTTGTAGATCGTCGCCACCAGCGATTGCCCGAACGCGTCGTTGAGCGTCGCGTCCATCTGCTGCGGCGTGACGCCGAGGCGCGCCGCGGTCGGACGGTCGATCACCAGCGAAGTCTGCAAGCCTTTCTCCTGCTGGTCGGAGTTGACATCGGCAAGCTGCGGCACGTCGGCCAGCGCGCGCTCGAGGCGCAGCGTCCACGCGCGCAGTGCGTCGAGGTCGTCGCTCTGCAGCGTGAACTGGTATTGCGCGTTGCCCGGCCGGCCGCCCATCCGGATGTCCTGCGCCGGCTGCAGGAACAGCCGCGCGCCGGGCTCGTCGGCGAGCTTGCCGCGCAGGCGGGCGACGACTTCGTCGATCGACTGTTTGCGTTCGGCCAGCGGCTTCAGCGTGATGAACATCATGCCGCTGTTGCGCTGGCCGCCGCCGGTGAACGCGGCGACGCTCTGCACCGCAGGGTCGGAGCGCACGATCGAGACGAAATCGGAAAGTTTCTGGCGTATCGCCTGAAACGAAATGTTCTGGTCGGCCTGGATGCCGCCCATCAGCCGTCCGGTGTCCTCCTGCGGGAAAAATCCTTTCGGCACGATCACGAACAGGTAGATATTGAGCGCGACGATCGCCAGCAGCAGCACGATCATGAACGGCGCGCGGCGCAGCGCCCATTTCAGGCTCTTCTCGTAACAGCCGAGCAGCGTATCGAAGACGCGTCCGCTGGCGACATAGAAGCGGCCGGGTCGGGTTTCGCTCTCGGGCCGCAGATAACGCGCGCACATCATCGGCGTCAGCGTCAGCGACACCGCCAGCGACACCAGGATCGCCACCGACAGCGTGGCGGCGAACTCGCGGAACAGCCGGCCGACGATGCCGCCCATCAGCAGGATCGGCAGGAACACCGCAATCAGCGACAGACTCATCGACAACACGGTGAAGCCGACCTCGCGCGCGCCGCGCAGCGCTGCCGCGTACGGCGTCATCCCGCCCTCGATGTGACGCATCGTGTTCTCGAGCACCACCACCGCGTCGTCGACGACGAAACCGGCGGCGATGGTCAGCGCCATCAGCGACAGGATGTCGAGGCTGTAGCCGAACAGGTACATCGCGGCGAACGTCGCGATCAGCGACACCGGCACCACGACCGCCGGAATCAGCGTCGCGCGGCCGCGCCGCAAAAACAGGAACACCACTAGAACGACCAGAATGACCGACGTGACCAGCGTGCGCTCGGTGTCGTGCAGCGAGGCTTTGATGGTGCTGGTGCGCTCCATCATCACCTTCATGTCGATCGCGCTCGGAATCGACGCGCGCAACTGCGGCAACAACTGGGTAACGCGCTGCGTGGTGCCGATGATATTGGCGCCCGGCTGCTTGTTCAGGATCAGCACGATCGACGGCTTGCCGTCGGCCGAACCGGCGTTGCGCAGGTCCTGCACCGAATCGATGACCTCGGCGATGTCGGACAGGCGCACCGCGATGCCGTTGCGGTAGGCGATGATCAGGTTCACGTATTCACTCGCGTTCAGCGCCTGGTCGGTGGCATAGATCTGCCAGTTGCGGTCGCCCTGCTCGACGTTGCCTTTCGGCCGGTTGGCGTTGGCCGCGCCCAGCGCGCTGCGCACGTCCTCGATGCCGATCCCGTACTTGTTCAGCGCAGTCGGATTCAGTTCGACGCGCACCGCCGGTGACGCGCTGCCGCCGACGCTGACCTGGCCGATGCCCTTCACCTGCGACAGTTTCTGCGCGACGATGGTCGACGCCGCGTCGTAGATCTGCGCCTGGTCGAGAACGTCGGAGGTCAGCGCGATGATCATGATCGGCGCCTCGGCCGGATTCATCTTGCGGTAGGTCGGATTGCTCGGCATGCCGGTCGGCATCAGGCTGTGCGCGGCGTTGATCGCCGCCTGCACGTCGCGCGCGGCGCCGTCGATGTCGCGGTCGAGATCGAACTGCAGGATGACGCGCGTCGAGCCGAGCGAGCTCTGCGAGGTGATTTCGTTGACGCCGGCGATGCGCCCGAGCGCGCGCTCGAGCGGCGCCGCAACCGTCGCCGCCATCGTTTCCGGGCTGGCGCCCGGCAGTTGCGCCTGTACCGCGATGGTCGGGAAATCGACCTGCGGCAGCGGCGCCACCGGCAGCAGGCTGAACGCGACGGCGCCGGCCAGCGCCAACGCGAACGTGAGCAGCGTGGTCGCCACCGGACGCTGGATGAACGGCGCGGCAATGTTCATGAGGGCTCACCCTGCGGCGCGGCAGCCGGTGCCCGGCGGTTTTCGCCGAAGCGCCGCGCCAGGCGGTCGAACGCGAGGTAGATCACCGGCGTCGTGAACAGCGTCAGCAGCTGGCTGACGATCAGGCCGCCGACCATCGTGATGCCGAGCGGATGGCGCAGCTCGGAGCCGACGCCGGCGCCGAGCATCAGCGGCAGCGCGGCGAACAGTGCCGACATCGTCGTCATCAGGATCGGCCGGAACCGCAGCAGACACGCCTGGTAGATCGCCTCGCGCGGCGGCTTGCCCTCGCGGCGCTCGGCGTCGAGCGCGAAGTCGATCATCATGATCGCGTTCTTCTTGACGATGCCGATCAGCAGGATGATGCCGATGATGCCGATCACGCCGAGGTCGGTGCGCGAAATCTCCAGCGCCAGCAGCGCGCCGACGCCGGCCGACGGCAGCGTCGACAGGATCGTGATCGGATGGATGTAGCTTTCATAAAGCACGCCGAGCACGATGTACATGGTGATGATCGCGGCCAGGATCAGCAGCAGTTCGTTGCTGAGCGAAGCGCGGAACGCCAGCGCAGCGCCCTGGAAGCTGGTCTGTACGCTCGGCGGCAGGCCGATTTCCTGTTCCGCCGCCTCGATCGCCTTGACCGCACCGCCGAGCGAGGCGCCGGACGCGAGGTTGAACGAAATCGTCGCCGCCGGAAACTGGCCGAGGTGGTTGATTACCAGCGGCGCCGGCAGCTCGGTGATGCTGGACACCACGCCGAGCGGCACCTGGGTGCCGAACGGCGACGGGATGAACAGATTGTCGAGCGCCTGCGGTCCGCTGCGGTATTCGGGCAGCACTTCGAGCACCACCCGGTACTGGTTGGACTGGGTGAAGATGGTCGACACCAGCCGCTGGCCGAACGCGTCGTAAATCGTGTTGTCGATCGTCGCCGGCGTGATGCCGAGCCGTCCCGCGGTATCGCGGTCGATCTGCACCAGCGCCTGCAGGCCCTGGTCCTGGAGATCGGTCGCGACGTCAGTGATCTCGGGCAACTTCGACAGGCGGCTTACCAGCCGGTGCACCCAAAGGCTCAATTCGTCGATATCGGTGTCCTCGGCCGTAAACTGATACTGGGTGCGGCTGACACGGTCTTCGATGGTCAGGTCCTGCACCGGCTGCATGAACAGCGAAATGCCCGGCACCTGGGCCAGCTGCGGCTTCAGCCGCTCGATCACCTGGCTCGCGCTGACGTTTCTCCTGGCATGCGGCTTCAGGTTGATCAGCATGTTGCCGCTGTTCAGCGTGGTGTTGGTGCCGTCGACACCGATGAACGACGACAGGCTTTCAACCGCCGGATCGGCGAGCACCACGCGCGCCAGCGCCTGCTGCCGATCGGCCATCGCCGAAAAAGAAATCGCCTGCGAGGCCTCGGAGATGCCCTGGATGACGCCGGTGTCCTGGATCGGGAAAAATCCCTTCGGCACGTAAATGTAGAGCAGCACGGTCAGCGCCAGCGTGGCCAACGCCACCAGCAGCGTCGCCGGCTGACGGTCGAGCACCCGGTTGAGCAGCGCGCCGTAGCGCGCGATCATCCAGTCGAACCAGCGCCCGCTGGCGCGGTAGAACCTGCCCTGATTCTGCTCCGGCGTATGGTGCAGCAATCGCGCGCACATCATCGGCGTCAGCGTCAGCGACACTACAGCCGAAATCAGGATCGAGACCGCGAGCGTGATCGCGAATTCGCGGAACAACCGGCCGACCACATCGCCCATGAACAACAGCGGAATCAGCACCGCGATCAGCGAGAACGTCAGCGATATGATCGTGAACCCGATCTGCTGCGAACCCTTGAGCGCGGCGTGCAGCGGCGTCTCGCCCTGCTCGACATAGCGCGCGACGTTTTCGATCATCACGATCGCATCGTCAACGACAAAACCGGTGGCGATCGTCAGCGCCATCAGCGTCAGGTTGTTGATGCTGAAGCCGGCCAGATACATGACGCCGAATGTGCCGACCAGCGACAGCGGCACCGCGACGCTCGGGATCAGCGTCGCGGAGAGGTTGCGCAGGAACAGGAAAATCACCATCACGACCAGCGCCACCGCCAGCATCAGCTCGAACTGCACGTCGTGCACCGAGGCGCGGATCGTCGTCGTGCGGTCGGTGAGCACCGCGACATCGAGCGCTGCCGGCAGCGTGTCGCGCAACTGCGGCAGCAGCTGCTTAATGCGGTCAACGGTCTCGATCACGTTGGCGCCGGGCTGGCGCTGGATGTTGAGCACCACCGCCGGCGCCTCATTCATCCAGGCGGCGAGCCGCACGTTTTCGGCGTCCTCGACGACCTCGGCGACGTCGGACAGGTGGATCGGCGCGCCGTTGCGGTAGGCAATGATGATCGAGCGGTATTCCGCCGCCGTATGCAGCTGGTCGTTGGCGTCGATCGTCGAGGCCACCGCCGGGCCGTCGAAGCTGCCCTTGGCCTGGTTGACGTTGGCCGCGGTGATCGCGGTGCGCAGGTCTTCGAGGCTCAAACCATTGGCGGCCAGCGCCCGCGGGTTGGCCCGCACCCGCACCGCCGGGCGCTGGCCGCCGCTGATGCTGACCAGCCCGACGCCGGGAACCTGCGAGATTTTCTGCGCCAGCCGCGTGTCGACCAGATCTTCAACCTGGGGCAGCGGCAGCGTTTTCGAGGTGATGCCGAGCGTCAGTACCGGCGCATCGGCCGGGTTGACCTTGTTGTAGACCGGCGGCGCCGGCAGGTCCGACGGCAACAAATTGCCGCCGGCATTGATCGCCGCCTGCACTTCCTGCTCCGCGATATCGAGACTCAGCGCGAGATCGAATTGCAGCGTAATGACCGAAGCGCCGCCGGAGCTGGTCGACGACATCTGTTTGAGTCCGGGCATCTGCCCGAACTGGCGCTCGAGCGGCGCGGTCACCGACGACGTCATCACGTCCGGACTCGCGCCCGGATAGAAAGTGACGACCTGGATCGTCGGGTAATCGACCTGCGGCAGCGCCGACAGCGGCAGAAAGCGGTAGGCGACGATCCCCGAAATCAGGATCGCCGCCATCAACAGCGAGGTGGCGACCGGGCGCTCGATGAAAATGCGCGAGGGATTCGGGCGCTGACTGTCGTAACTGGCCACAGGCGGCCTCGCGCTCTCAGTTCACCGGCGCGCCAGCGGCACCTCTTGCGCCGCGCTGGGCGCGCATCTTTTCGAAGAACGCGCGCCGTTCCTCGGGCGACATGTTGCGCACCCTCTCACGCATCTCGGGCGAGAGCTGCGGGCGTGCCGGCGCGCCGCCGCCCTGGCGCTGGCTGGAGTCGGCGGCAGCGACCTCGACTTTTGCGCCCTCGCGCAGCCGGTCGGTGCCGTCGATCACCACCAGCTCGCCCGGCGCCAGTCCGTTTTCGATCGTCACGTTCTGGCCGCCGTCATCGCCGGGGCCGGTGGTAACAGCGCGCACCGTGACCGTCTGATCCGGTTTCACGACATAGACGAAATTCCCCTGTGCGCCGCGCTGGACCGCGGACACCGGCACTGTCGTCGCGCCGTGCAGCGTGTCGACCAGCAGGCGGACATTGACGAACTGGTTGGGAAACAGGCCGGCATCGCCGTTTTCGAACTGCGCGCGCAATTTTACGGTGCCGGTGGTCTGGTCGATCTGATTGTCGAGCGAAGCGAGGACCCCGCTCGCCAACCGGCTCTTCTGGGCGCGATCGTACGCCTCCACCGGTAGCCGGTTTCCAGCCTGCCACTGCTTCAGTACGCGCGGCAGTTCATCCTGGGGGATCGTGAAGATCACGGTGATCGGCTGCAACTGGGTAATCACCACCAGCCCGCTGCTGTCGCTGGCGTGGATGATATTGCCCGGGTCGACCTGGCGCAGTCCGACGCGTCCGCCGACCGGCGCAGTAATGCGTGTGTAGGAGAGCTGGAGTTTGGCGTTGTCGACCTGTCCCTGATCGGTCTTGATCGCGCCTTCGTACTGCTGCACCAGCGATTGCTGGGTATCGAGCTGCTGCTTGGCAATGGAATCCTGTGAGAACAGCGTGCGATAGCGCTCAAGGTCGATCCCGGCGTTTTTGAGCAGTGCCTGGTCCCGCATCAGTTGTCCCTGCGCCTGCAGCAGCTGCGCCTGATAAGGCCGGGGGTCGATTTCGGCCAGCAGGTCGCCCTTTTTAACCACCAGCCCTTCCTGGAACAGCACCTTCATCAACTGTCCGTCGACCAGGCTGCGCACCGTGACCGTGTTAAGCGGCGTCACGGTGCCGAGAGCGGCGAGATAGACGCCGACATCTGCAGTACGTGCGGCGGCGGCCTTGACGGGTGTGACGCGCGGCGGCGCCCCCGGCCCGCCGAAGGGTCCGCCGAAAGGACCTCCTCCGGGCGGACCGCCGGATTCGCGGCGGGATTCCCGCGGCTGAGGCGCGTTATCGCCGCTGTCGGCGCCGCCGTGCCGCTGTTTGATGAACCAGAACGCCGCGGCGATGACGACTACGGCGAGAAGCAGCCCTCCCAACCACCACTTGCGGTTTTTTTGCTGCGGAAGTATCGACATGATTGAGAGACGCCCTCATCCGGCCCGGACTGCGAGGCTTACCTAGGCGATGCCAACATGTGCCGCGCCCCGCAACAAGCCCGGTGAAAATCCTTCCACATTGAAACAGAGGAATGTAACCGGCTTGTTTCCTCTTTACAACGAAATATTGCGAACGAACGCGCGGTAAACCGGATTGTGCCTCTTCTTAAACATCCAGATTGCGCACGCCCAGCGCGTTGGTCTCGATAAACGCGCGGCGCGGTTCCACCAGATCCCCCATCAGCGTGGTGAAGATTTCGTCGGCCGAAATCGCGTCCTCGATCTGCGTGCGCAGCAGCCGGCGCGTCTGCGGATCCATCGTCGTTTCCCACAACTGCTCGGGATTCATTTCCCCAAGCCCCTTGTAGCGCTGGATCGAGAGATTCTTTTTGACCTCGTCGAGCAGCCAAGCGAGGGCGTCTTTGATGTCGCTCGCGGGGTGGCTGTGTTCGCCGCGCTTCACGTAAGCGCCGTCGCCCAGCAGCCCTTGCAGCATCAACGCCGTTTTCCTGATCTGCTCGTAATCGCCGCCTTGCACGAAATCCGCGTCGAGCATGGTCCGGCGCGAATTGCCGTGCTGGATCCGGCTGATCGCCAGGAAATGGGTTTTGTTCTTCTCGTCATATTCCGCAGAAACGGCTATTCCTTCCGCGCCTTCCAGCGCCGCGCTTAATTGCCGTGCGCTCTGCGCCGCGGCTTTCGCGTCGGACAAATCAACCTGCACGCCGTCCAGCAGCGCCTGCAGCACCGCCGGATCGATGGCGCGTCCCAGCCGTCCGATCACCGCTTCGGCCAGCAGATACTGGCTGGCGACCCGCTCGAACGCACGCCGGTCCAGCGCGGCGGCGGCACCGGAGGGAAACAGTTCCGCGCCGTCGAGCGCCAGTTTGAGCAAATATTCTTCGAGCCCGTGTTCGTCTTTCAGATAGCGTTCGCTCTTCCCGTGCTTGATCTTGTAGAGCGGCGGCTGCGCGATATAAATATGCCCGCGCTCGACCAGCTCCGGCATCTGGCGGTAGAAGAACGTCAGCAGCAGCGTGCGGATGTGCGATCCGTCGACATCGGCATCCGTCATGATGATGATGCGGTGATAGCGCAGTTTGCCCGGGTCGTATTCTTCCTTGCCGATGCCGCAGCCAAGCACCGTGATCAGCGTCGCGATTTCGGCCGACGACAGCAGCTTGTCGAAGCGCGCCTTTTCGACGTTGAGTATCTTCCCCTTCAGCGGCAGGATCGCCTGGAATTTGCGATCGCGCCCCTGCTTCGCCGAGCCGCCGGCGGAATCCCCTTCGACGATATACAACTCGGACTGCGCGGGATCTTTCTCCTGGCAGTCGGCGAGTTTGCCGGGCAAACCGAGCGAGTCGAGCACCCCCTTGCGGCGCGTCATCTCGCGCGCCTTGCGCGCCGCTTCGCGTGCGCGCGCGGCCTCGACGATCTTGGTGGTAATCACCCGCGCATCGTTCGGGTTCTCGAGCAGGAACTCGCTGAGCTTGGCGGCGACGATTTCCTGCACCACCGGCTGCACTTCGCTCGACACCAGTTTGTCCTTGGTCTGCGAGGAAAACTTGGGCTCCGGAACCTTGACTGACAGCACGCAGGTCAGCCCTTCGCGCATGTCGTCACCGGAAGTTTCGACCTTCGCTTTCTTGGCGATTTCGTTCTGCTCGATGAAGTTGTTCAGCGTGCGCGTCATCGCCGCACGCAGTCCGGTCAGGTGCGTGCCGCCGTCGCGCTGGGGAATGTTGTTGGTAAAGCACTGCACCGACTCGGCATAGGAGTCGTTCCACTGCATCGCGATCTCGACCGTGATGCCGTCTTTCTCTCCCTGCGCATAGAAAATCTTCTGGTGCAGAGGAGTCTTGCTGCGGCTCATGTACTCGACAAATCCCTTGACTCCCCCGCTGAAAGAGAAGTTGTCGTGCTTGCCGGTGCGCTGGTCGGCGAGCATGATTTTGACGCCGTTGTTCAGGAACGACAGTTCGCGCAGCCGCTTGGCGAGGATATCGTAGTGGTACTCAATGGTGGTGAAGGTCTGGCGGCTGGCGAGAAAATGCACTTCGGTGCCGCGCTTTTCCGTCGAGCCTGTCTCGCGCAGCGGCGCGACAGCCACGCCATCCCCGAATTCGATGAAGTGGGCTTTACCGTCGCGCCAGATGGTGAGCCGCAGCCATTCCGACAGCGCGTTGACGACCGACACGCCGACACCGTGCAGTCCGCCGGAAATCTTGTAGGAATTGTTGTCGAATTTGCCTCCTGCATGCAGTTCGGTCATCACAATTTCCGCTGCGGATCTCCGCTGCTCATCATCCTCCTTGATGTCGACGGGGATACCGCGCCCGTTATCGACGACGCTGATCGAGTTGTCGGAGTGGATCGTGACGGTTATCGCGGTGCAGTAACCGGCAAGAGCTTCGTCCACAGCATTGTCGACGACCTCGAACACCATGTGGTGCAGCCCGGTGCCGTCATTGGTATCTCCGATATACATCCCCGGGCGTTTGCGGACCGCTTCCAGTCCCTTCAATACCTTGATGCTTTCCGCGTCGTAATCGCCGGGATTTGCCGGGTGAGAGTCTTTGTCTGCCATGTCGTCCGTACCCGTTAAATCCGCATCGGCATCACTACATACCGGAAATGCTCGTCTTTCGGAATGGTGATCAGCATGCTGCTGTTCGCATCACCGAAGGAACACACGATCTTGTCGCTGCCGATGTTATTGAGGACGTCGAGGATGTATGTGACGTTGAATCCGATATCCAGCGTATCCTCTTTGTAAGGAACGTCTATCTCTTCCGTCGCTTCTTCCTGCTGGTTATTGGCACATGAGATTCGCAGGTGGCCGTCGCCCAGCACCCACCGTACGCCGTGAAACTTTTCGCTGGAAAGAATCGCCACCCGTTGCAGGGCTCCTTGAAGTTCTGCGCGCTCGAGTACCAATTGCTTGGCATAGGACTCCGGGATTACCCGCATATAGTCCGGAAACTTTCCATCGACCACCTTGGTTACTAGGTTCACCGTCCCGATGTTGAACCCCGCTTGGGTCGGTGAGACCACTAGTCTGACTTCGTCATCTGAATCAGCCAACAACTTGACCACTTCCTGAACCGCCTTGCGTGGCAGGATCACCTCCTGCCGATCTGCTGTCTTGCTGTCGATGCTGATGGTTGCGTAAGCCAGCCGATGGCCATCGGTGGCGACCGCACGCAGGACATTGCCATCCACAACCAGTAACATACCGTTCAGGTAGTACCGGATATCCTGCTGCGCCATCGCGTACTGAACCAGCAGCAGCAGCGAACGCAACGACTTTTGCGGAATTACGATCTCGGCAGCATCGGTCGCCGCCGGCGCAAGCTTGGGAAGGTCATCTGCGGGGAGCATCTGCAGGTTAAACCGGCTCTTGCCGGATTTAAGTTGCAACCGATTCTGCTGAATTTCCAGCGCGACCTCTGCTTGTTCCGGCAGTGCTCTGAGAATGTCCTGAAGCTTGCGGGCGGATACCGTAACCTGTGCGTTTTCCGGATTTTTCTGTGGGCTGTCAAAGTTGGTGGTGATCTGCATCTCGAGGTCTGTTGCCAGCAGATGCACACGGTTCCCCACACGCTCTATCAGCACGTTGGAAAGAACCGGGAGAGTATGTCGCTTTTCGACTATTCCTGAAACAGCCTGTAAAGGATTCAGTAGGTTGTTGCGTTTGGTTTGTATTAGTTTCATATAGAAGAAACCATTGTCATTGTGTATGTCGATTTCTGTGGGTAGAAGAACCCGTCACCAAGAGGATAGGGCATCTGTATAGATTGCTGGATGGTCGGGTGGTGTCCTGTGGACATGGTGTTGATGGAATCCTGCTTGGTCATGGATATCGGGTTTGTGCACAGGCATTCAGCTGCGCAATACCCGCAACAGGGAATCGAAGTCCCTGGTAAGTTCGTGATTTGTCGACTTGAGGGAGGCAATCGTGCGGCAGGCGTGCAGCACAGTGGTGTGGTCTCGCCCACCAAAGGCTTCTCCTATATCCGGCAGGCTTAGTTGCGTCAGTTCCTTGGCCAAGGCCATCGCGATCTGTCTGGGGCGGGCGACATTGCGATTGCGTTTTTTGGAGTACATCTCCGACACCTTGATTTTGTAGTAATCGGCGACGGTTCTCTGGATGTTCTCGATGGAAGTCTGGCGACCGCGGATCGTGATCAGGTCTTTGAGTGCTTCGCGGCACAGGTCAGTCGAGATCGTCTGCCCGACGAAACGGGAGTGGGCGAGTACGCGGTTGAATGCCCCCTCCAGCTCGCGTACATGGGAATGGCAGTGATTCGCTATGAAAAACGCGGCGTCCTGATCCAGGGCAATGTCATTGGCCTCCGCTTTTTTGAGAAGTATCGCAACGCGCATCTCCAGCTCCGGGGGCTCGATTGCCACCGTCAGGCCCCATCCGAACCGGGTCACCAAGCGATCTTCGATCCCGGAAATCTCGCGCGGGTGGGTGTCGCAGGTGATCACGATCTGCTTCCGCGATTCGACCAGCGCGTTGAATGCATAGAAGAACTCTTCCTGCGTCCGACTCTTGCCGCTGAAAAAATAGATGTCATCAATCAACAGCAAATCGAGTGAATGATAATAACGTTTGAAGTCGTCGAAGGACTTGTGCGTATAGGCGCGTACCATATCCGATATGTACTGGTTGGCGCTGATGTAAAGCACTTTCGCCTGGTCACTGCGGGCATGGACAAGATTGCCGATCGCATGGATCAGATGGGTCTTGCCCAGGCCCGATCCGCCATAGATGAACAACGGGTTGTAGGCTTCACCCGGCCGCTCTGCGACTTGCAACCCTGCGGCGCGCGCCAGTTCGTTTGCCTTGCCGGTGACAAACGTCTGGAAGGAGTACTCAGGGTTGAGCCGCGAGAACTCACGGTGGTTGGGTTTGGTTGCGGGCGCCGGCTGGGCCGACGGCTGGGGTTTCGTGTTGCTTCTCGGGGCATCCCGTTCCGCGAGCTTCAGGGTTACGCTGGATTTTTCGCCGAGGCGCTCCCGGGCCAAGCGCTCTATTTCCAGCAGGAATCGGTCGCGTATCCACTGCAGGACGAAACGGTTGGGCGCTTCCAGAACGACTTGGTCGCCGCGGGACTGGAATTTAAGCTGTGTGATCCACGTCTTGAACTGCTGTGCGGGCAGTTGCTGCTGGAAATGGTCAAGGCAGAATTGCCAAAAGTCGTTCATTGAGTGATATCGTTGTTGTCTTCGAGGCAATTACGCCATACCACGCCATACTATTGCCCAACTCAAGATTTTAGCGTTTTTGCACTTCGGCATCCACCCTGCGGCCCGCTTTCGCCTGTCGCCACGGGCGACATTGACAGTACGCCGTGTTAGCGGTTGTAATAGCGGCCTTTTCACTGGACACTGGCAGAAAATCATGAAACGCACGTACCAACCCTCCACCACCCGTCGCAAGCGCACGCACGGATTCCGTGTACGGATGAAGACCCGGGGAGGACGCGCAGTACTGCGCGCGCGCCGGTCCAAGGGACGTGCGCGCTTGGGCACTTGATCTGCACGATCATCCGTCGCGGGGGGGGCAGGGTGCGGCGGCTGCAGGGAAAGCATGCCTATGCCGCCGTGTTTGCGTTCAAATGCCGAGTTGCCGGTCGGCAGCTTCATATCTACGGCAGGCCAAACGGGATAAGCGACGCTCGCCTCGGTGTCATTGTCGGCAAGCGTCTTATGCCGCGGGCGGTGGATCGCAACTATTGCAAGCGCCTGGTGCGGGAGATGTTCCGGCGCGAATGCGGGGCACTGAAGGGATTCGACTTCGTAGTGCGGCTGCAGAGCGGGGCGCTTCCTCGACCACAGACCGTGCGGGTCGAACTCCGGGAGTTATTGTCGGGCTTGCTGCGCAAATGTGGCGATCGGGAACCCGTGGTTGATCATGGATAACCAAAGAGCATTTCTCTTCCTGCTGTTTTTCTTCTCGACTTTCTTCCTGTTTCAGGCCTGGGAGAAAGAAAAGCAGGCCTCGATCGAGCCCTCGGCTTCGGCTGGCAACGTCGCCGCCGGCGTTCCAGCGAACAGCACGATAACGCCTGCCCAGATCCAGCCGATCCTTGGGGAGGCCCCTGCGTCCGCCGCGGCGGGTGGCCAGAAAGTACACGTCGAAACGGATTTTTTGATTGCCGAAATCGACACCGACGGCGGCACGCTGTCCCGGCTTGAGCTGCGCAAGCACCGCGATACGCGGGACAAGAACTTCCTGTTGTTCGAGCGCGACCCCCAGCATACGTACGTTGCCCAGTCCGGCTTGCTCGGCGGCGGCCTGCCCGACCATCACGCGCACTATGTGGCGGCGGCGCAAGATTACCGGCTCGACGCGGACGCCGATCATGTTACGGTGCGCTTAACTGCATCAGACAGCGGCGCATGGCAAGTCGTGAAGACGTTCACTTTCCACCGCGCCAGCTATGTGATTGACGTCGGCTATGAGGTCGAGAACAAAGCCAGCACCGCGGCCCGGGCAGACGCTTATTTCCAATTCGTGCGAGATGGCAAACCGCCGGAGGGAAGTCCGGCGATGGCAGCCACCTTTACCGGGGCTGCGGTATACACCGAAAAAGAAAAGTTTCACAAGATTTCATTTGCCGATATCGACAAGGGTAAAGCGAATTACCCAAAAACGAGCAACGATGGCTGGATTGCGCTCCTGCAGCATTATTTTCTGGGGGCATGGCTGCCGGAAGGCAGCGTTGCTCGCGAATTCTATGTGCGACGGCTGGACGACGAACTTTACTCGATCGGGGTGATTCTTCCGCTCGGCACCATTTCGCCGGGTCAGCGAGCGACATTGACGGTGCCGCTTTATGCCGGGCCTCAGGAACAGGACAAACTGGCCGCGCTGGCGCCCGGATTGAATCTCACAGTGGATTATGGCTGGCTCACCGTCATCGCTGCCCCGCTATTCTGGCTGTTGCGGTGGCTGCACCAGTGCGTCGGCAACTGGGGGGGCGCGATCATCGTCCTCACGGTGATCATCAAGGCGGTTTTTTACCCGCTCTCGGCCGCCAGCTACCGCTCGATGGCGCGCATGCGCGTTCTTGCGCCGCGACTGCAGAAGCTGAGGGAACATTATGCGGATGATCGGCAACGCTTGAACCAGGCGATGATGGAGTTATATCGGACAGAAAAAATCAATCCGCTTGGCGGATGTCTGCCGGTGCTCGTGCAAATACCGGTGTTCATCTCTTTGTACTGGGTGCTGCTTGCCAGCGTCGAGTTGCGGCATGCGCCGTTCATTTTGTGGATAAAGGATTTGTCCGCGCCGGATCCGTATTACTTGCTGCCGGCATTGATGGCGGCAACGATGATTGCCCAGACCGCGCTTAATCCAAAGCCGCCGGATCCCGTTCAAGCCAGCGTGATGAAAATCATGCCGATAGTGTTCAGCATCTTCTTCTTTTTCTTTCCGGCCGGACTGGTGCTGTACTGGCTGGTCAATAACGTGCTTTCCATGCTGCAGCAGTGGTATATCAATCGCAGCCTGGAGCGCGTCGGATTGGGGCGCAAGGCACCCTGACGCGTTCGGCCCGCTCTGCGGGGGAGTATACTCGCCCGCCGATGGAAGAAAATATCATTGCGGCAATTGCCACGCCGCTCGGGCGCGGCGGCATCTGCGTTATTCGGATTTCCGGCCCGCGCCTCGACTCCTTGCTGGGAAAACTGGTGGATGACGCCAAGGCAGTTTCCCCTCGCAGCGCGACGCTGGCGGATTTCCGTAACGCCGCCGGCGATTTGATTGACCGCGGGCTGATATTATTCTTTCCGGCGCCCCACTCTTACACCGGCGAGGACGTGATCGAGTTGCAGGGCCACGGGGGGATCGTTGTCGCGCAGCTTCTGCTGCAGCGCTGTCTCGATCTGGGCGCCCGTCTTGCAGAACCCGGTGAATTCACCAAGCGCGCTTTCCTTAACAACAGGATTGATCTTGCGCAGGCGGAAAGTGTTGCTGATCTGATCGAGGCCACCACTGCTGAAGCGGTGTATTGCGCAGCGCGCTCGATGCAGGGGGAGTTTTCCCGCGAGATCGCCGCGCTGGTGGCGGCATTGATAGAGCTTCGTACACGGGTTGAGGCCAGCCTTGATTTCCCGGAGGAGGACGATATTTTGGCGCCGGAGCGTGCATGGATTGAGCAGTCCCTCGAAAAACTGGGCGTCGGCCTGCAGAAGCTGTTGGCAGCCGCATGTCAAGGTAATCTCCTGCGGGAAGGCGTACGCATGGTATTGGCGGGCCACCCCAACGTGGGCAAGTCGAGTTTGCTTAACCGTCTTGCGGGGGAAGACCTTGCGATCGTCACCGATATCCCGGGCACAACACGCGATGCAATCAGACAGGGAATAAATATCGATGGTGTTCCGTTTTACATCATCGATACTGCGGGCTTGCGCGAACCCAAGGATACCATAGAAAACATTGGAATATCAATAACATGGGATGAAATTTCGAAATCCGACATGGTGCTATGGATCTGCGACGCGATGCGTATGAATACGGAGACAACCCCTCCTGACATATGGAAAGAACTGCCGGAAAGAGCTTCCCTGATCAAAGTCAGAAATAAAATCGATCTAACGGGGGACCAGCCAATGGTCCGAACCCCCGATGAAATTCTCGAAGTCAATGTTTCAGCAAAAACCGGCGCGGGTATCGATTTATTGCGGGCGACAATGCTCGATGTGATTGGTTTGCACCCGCAACATGAGCAGGAAGGAGTTTATATGGCGCGCACCCGGCATTTGCGTGCGCTGCAGACGGCGGCAGGGCATTTGGCGAATGCCGCCACTCAAGTCAGGCAGCTTGATTTATTGGCGGAAGAATTACATTCCGCGCAACGCGCCCTGATGAGCATTACCGGAGAGTTCACTGTCGACGATTTGCTGGGAGAAATTTTTTCCCGGTTTTGTGTCGGTAAATAATTTAAAATGCGAGCCTATGTTCCACGTGGAACATAGGCTATTTCGCTGTACCGACCCATGTATTCACCCGAAAAATTTGACGTAATAGTGATCGGAGGGGGACACGCCGGAACCGAGGCGGCCTTAGCCAGCGCGCGCCTCGGACAGAAGACGTTATTGCTGACGCAAAATATTGAAACATTGGGACAAATGTCATGCAATCCATCAATTGGCGGCATTGGTAAAGGGCATCTTGTCAAGGAAATAGATGCTCTGGGCGGAACGATGGGAGTCGCGGCGGATGAGGCGGGAATCCAGTTTCGCATTTTGAACTCTCGCAAGGGACCGGCAGTGCGCGCTACCCGCGCCCAGGCGGACCGCCTGCTTTATAAAACAGCTATTCGTCGTCGGCTGGAAAATCAGGATAATTTATTGATTTTCCAGAATCAAGTGGACGACATAATCGTCGAAAATGGGCGTGTTACAGGGGTTATTGCACAATCCGGAATACGGTTTCTGGCTGATGCGATAGTGCTGACAACGGGAACTTTCCTTGCCGGATTGATCCATATTGGCCTTGAAAAGCACAGCGCCGGCCGCGCAGGTGATCCTCCGGCAATCCGCTTGGCCCAGCGCCTGCGGGAGTTCGGGTTGCCGGGGGGGCGATTGAAGACCGGTACTCCACCGCGCATTGACGGGCGCAGCATCGACTTTTCGGTATTGACCGAACAACCCGGAGACGATCCGGCGCCAGTATTTTCGTTCATGGGCGTGGCCTCGCACCATCCGCCACAGGTGTCTTGCTGGATAACCCACACCAACCCGCATACGCATGAAATCATCCGCAATGGGCTCGATCGTTCACCGCTTTATACGGGGGTGATCGAAGGGGTCGGACCGCGTTATTGCCCGTCGATCGAAGACAAGGTCGAGCGCTTCGCCGGCAAAACCTCGCATCAGATTTTCCTTGAACCGGAGGGTCTGACGGTCAGGGAGTTTTATCCCAACGGCATATCCACCAGCCTGCCGTTTGACACGCAATGTACGCTGGTGCGCTCAATCCAGGGCCTTGAGCACGCACGCATCACGCGCCCCGGCTACGCAATTGAATATGATTACTTTGATCCTCGCGGTCTCAAACTAACCCTCGAAACCCGGGTAATCGGCGGCCTGTTTTTCGCGGGCCAGATTAACGGCACGACAGGTTACGAAGAAGCCGCGGCGCAAGGATTGCTTGCCGGCATCAACGCAGCGCGTCTGGTGATGGATGAAGAACCCTGGTATCCCCGCCGCGATCAGGCCTATCTCGGAGTATTGGTCGACGACCTCATTACACGGGGCGTTTCCGAACCGTATCGCATGTTTACGAGCCGCGCCGAATATCGACTCAGTTTGCGTGAAGATAATGCCGATATGCGTTTGACCGAAACCGGCCGACGGCTTGGTTTGGTCGATGACCGGCGATGGGAGCGCTTTGAGCGGAAACGCGAAGCGGTTGCCCGCGAGTTCGAACGCCTGAAGTCCTCTTGGGTTAGTCCCAAAATCGTTATCGAAAGCGAGGCGCAGCGCGTGCTGGGCCAGCCACTGGAGCGCGAATACACGCTGCAGGATTTGTTGCGTCGTCCGAATGTGGCTTACGCCGAATTGATGACGTTGCCCGGCGCTGGTCCAGCGGTCGAAGATCAGCAAGTGGCCGAGCAGGTTGAAATACAGAACAAATATCATGGATATATCGAGCGGCAGCGCGAAGAAATTCTGCGCCAGCAAGCGCAGGAAATGACGCGGTTGCCGGAAGACGTCGACTACCGGGGTGTGCGCGGGTTATCAGTGGAGGTGCAGCAGAAGCTTAATTTGCACCGCCCTCAAACATTGGGACAAGCGGCGCGTATTTCCGGCGTTACGCCAGCGGCGATTTCGGTGTTGTTGGTGTATTTGAAACGCGGGTTTGAGGCGCGCGAACAAAAGTCGGCGTGAATGGCGCTGGACGATCTGCTCGCACAGGGGATTGCCGAGCTTGGCTTGTCGGTACCCGCGGCAACACAACACCGGATGCGCGATTATCTGAAGCTGATTGAAAAATGGAACCGCACTTTCAGCTTGACGGCAATCCGCAGCCCGGAAGATATGTTGCGGCGACATTTGCTCGATAGCCTGGCCATCTCGCCATATGTGAGCGCACGCTTCGTTCTGGATGTTGGCAGCGGAGCAGGTTTGCCCGGAATTCCCTTGGCCATGATGTGGCCGCAAAGTCGAATTACGTTGCTGGACAGCAATCAGAAGAAAGCAGCCTTTATGCGGCAGGCGATTATTGAGTTAGGGCTTGCCAACGCTACGGTTGTCTGTGACCGGATAGAAACATGGCGGTCCGAAGCCGGATTTGACCTTATCGTTTCGCGCGCATTTTCGGATTTACCGAAATTCATCGAGGCTGCCGGCCGGCTATGCGCGGCTGACGGTGTGATGGCCGCGATGAAAGGCGCTTATCCGGATGATGAGCTTGCCCGCATGCCGCCAGGTTTTGCGGTGGAACGCGTGGTTTCGCTTTCCATCCCGGGTCTGAACGAGGCGCGCCATCTGGTACTGCTCAAACCCGTGGTGCATTGAGTCCGATGACAAAAATCCTTGCAATAACCAACCAGAAAGGCGGAGTCGGCAAGACGACGACCAGCGTCAACCTTGCCGCCAGCCTGGTTACGGTCAAAAGGCGAGTGCTGCTGGTCGATCTCGATCCACAAGGTAATGCGACGATGGGCAGCGGCATCGATAAACGAACATTAGTTACCTCCGTATATCAAGTTTTGTTGGGCAGCGCCGAGACTGACGCCGCCATCGTCATCTCGAGCGGCGGCTACGATGTGTTGCCGGCCAATCGCGAGCTTGCTGGCGCGGAGGTAGAACTGGTCGATCTTGAAGATCGGGAAGCGCGACTGAAGAATGCGCTTGCAAAAGTGGCCGGCAATTACGACTTTGTTCTGATCGACTGTCCGCCCGCGCTCAACCTGCTGACCGTCAACGGATTGACTGCAGCCGACGCTGTGCTGATCCCGATGCAGTGTGAATATTATGCGCTGGAGGGGTTAAGCGATCTGGTGCAGACCATCAAGAAGATACGCGCGCACTTGAACCCGGCGCTGCATATCGAGGGATTGCTGCGCACCATGTATGACCCGCGCAATACGCTTGCGCAGCAAGTCTCGGCACAGCTGCAACAGCATTTCGGAGAAAAAGTTTATCGTACCGTGATTCCCCGCAATGTCCGGCTTGCCGAGGCGCCCAGCTTCGGCGTGGCAACGCTTGATTTTGACAAAACATCCAAGGGCGCCCAAGCCTATCTGGCGCTGGCCGGAGAAATGCTGAACCGGGCGGGACATCGCGCCTAGGAGAGAAATATGGCAAAGATAAAGGGACTCGGTCGAGGACTCGATGCGCTGCTCGGCGGCGACGAACCGCCATCGCCAGCAGGCGCGCGGAATGCGCTCATCGAGTTGCAGGTGGAAGAACTGCAGCCGGGAAAGTACCAGCCACGCACCGGCATGGAAGAAGCCGCATTGCGGGAACTCGCCGATTCAATCAGGGCGCAGGGTTTGATGCAGCCGATTCTGGTGCGCCCCATCGAAAACGGGCGGTATGAAATCATCGCAGGTGAAAGACGCTGGCGGGCGGCGCGACTGGCCGGTCTGTCGGTCGTGCCGGCTCAGGTGCGCGCCGTTCCCGACAGAGAAGCTCTGGCGATGGCGCTGATCGAAAACATCCAGCGCGAGGATCTGAAGCCGCTCGAACAAGCGGCCGGGATCCAGCGATTGATCGACGAATTCGATATGACTCACGATGCAGCGGCCCAATCCGTCGGTCGTTCGCGCGCCGCAGTGACCAATCTGTTGCGGCTGCTGACGTTGACGGAGCCGGTGCGGGGGTTGATGCAAAGCGGGCAGCTCGATATGGGGCACGCGCGCGCACTGCTTGCCCTGTCCGGCATGCAGCAGATCGAGGCCGCGCGCGAAGCCGCCGCGCGCGGACTGTCGGTGCGCGAGACGGAGCGATTGGTTGCGCGGCTGAGCGCCGCCGGCGGCAAGAAGAAGCGGGCGAGCTCAAAGGATCGTGATGTAATACGGTTGCAAAATGACCTTGCCGAGAAACTGGGCGCCAGAGTGCAGTTCCATCATGGTGCACGCGGCAAAGGGAAAATAACGATTTATTACGGCAGTCTGGATGAATTGCAGGGCATTCTTGCCCATATCAAATAAGGGCGATGCCCGTGTCCGGTGAGCATAAAACGCGAGTTTTCGCGCTTCCGCGAGAGGGGCTGAAAGACGATTTCCCCCGTGTTGCGCGCTTGCGAGGCCGGGGGACGCAAGGCTATAATGCGGCTCGTTTTTTAGGTTGAAAATGAACCAGCCCAAAAATACCGGGCTGTTGTTGATGGGGGTCGGCACGATATTGACCTCCATGGTGCTCGCCGGATTTTTATTAGGCTATGTGCTGGATGCCTGGCTTGAAACCAGACCCGTTTTCATGGTGCTGTTGTGCGGCTTGGGGTTTGTCGGAGGCATCCTGAAAGTCTATAAACTTTTAACCCATCCAGCGTCGCATTGAACAGGGCTGCGCACGAGATCGATGACCGGATTCGCAGGGTCATCGCCTGGCAGATTGTGAGCAGCTTGCTTGCCGCCGCGTTTTTTTTCAGTGGCAAGGGATGGGGGGCGGCGGAAGCCGTGCTATACGGGGGGATAACCGGAGTCGCTGTGACCCTGCTGTTGGGTCGCAGTATAAAGCGTGCCAGCAGAGCCGCTGACAATCCGGGCGCCGGAATGCGCATCCTGTATGTAGGTGCAGCTCAGCGATTCTTTTTCGTACTGGGCGCGCTTGCTCTCGGCTTGGCGACGTTGCACCTGGAACCGCTGGCCCTGCTGGTCGGTTTCGGGCTGGCGCAGGGCGGATATTTTATAAACGCGCGCGGCATGACGCGCGGTGAATAGAGGATCAGGGCGTTGAGCGAAGCGGCATCTTCTTCCGGCGGCGGGTCGGTCGAGTACATCCAGCACCATCTGACCAATCTGTGTGTCGGACCAGATTGCGGGCACGGCGGTTTCTGGGCGTTCAACGTCGATACGCTGTTTTTCAGCGTCCTGCTTGGCGCGCTGATCGTGTTCACCAGCTGGCGCCTGCGGCTCCAGTTGGAGACGGGAAAGCCCGGGGGTTTCCAGAATTTTGTCGAATCCATTCTCGAATTCGTCTCCGGCCAGGTGCGCGACGCGTTTCCTCACTCCAACCCGCTGATCGCGCCGCTGGCGCTGACGATCTTTGTCTGGGTGTGGCTGATGAATTTCATGGACCTGATACCGGTGGATCTGCTGCCGTTCCTCGCCAGGCTCGTCGGTGTGCCGCACCTGAAAGCGGTGCCCACGACCGACCTCAATACCACGCTCGCGATGTCGTTCACGGTGTTTCTGCTGATCGTGTTCTACAACATCAAGGAAAAAGGCGTCATCGGCTACATCAAGATGTTCCTGTTCCATCCGTTCGGCAAATTTCTGATACCGGTCAACGTCGTGATGACGCTGATCGAAGAACTGGCGAAGCCGCTGAGCCTCGGCCTGCGGCTGTTCGGCAACCTGTTCGCCGGCGAACTGGTGTTTTTGCTGATCGCGCTGATCGGCGGCACGCTCGCCGTGGGCTGGGCGGCGTTGTTCTGGCTGCCGCTGCAGGCGGTGCTGGATCTGGGCTGGCTGATTTTCCACCTGCTGGTCATCACGCTGCAGGCGTTTATTTTCATGGTGTTGACCATCGTATATTTGAGCATGGCGCACGCGACCGACCATTGACACCGGCGGGCGCCGCCGCGAATTTTTAACGATCTGTATTGTTGAAGGGAGAAAGAAATGACTGCTGAAATGCTTGCCACCATTTATGCCTACACCGCGGTCGGCGTGGGCGTCATCCTCGCCGCCGCCGGACTCGGCTCTGCGATCGGCTGGGGCCTGATTTGCGCGAAGACACTGGAAGGCATCGCACGCCAGCCGGAAATGCGCCCGGCGCTGATGACGAATATGTTCATTTTCGCCGGTCTGATGGAGTCGTTCCCGTTCATCATTCTGGCATTCGCGATGTGGTTCCTGTTCGCCAATCCGTTTGTCGGCGCGCTGCAGGCGGCGATCAAGACGCTGGGCGGCTGAGCGCGCGCGACAGCAGCTCCGGGGAGGAATGCGCATATGAGTATTACTGTCACCCTGATCGCGCAGATGGTGGCATTCATTCTGCTGATCTGGTTCGTCAACCGGGTGCTGTGGGGCCCGCTGTCGAAGCTGATGGCGGACCGCCAGACGCGGATCGCCGACGGGCTGGCCGCGGCTGAACGCGGCAAGCAGGAACTCGACCAAGCTGCCAGGCGCGTGGCGCAGGAGATGGACGCCGCCAAGGGCAAGGCTGCCGAGATCATCGCCCACGCTGAAAAGCGCGCCAGCGAAATCATCGAGGACGCGCGGGACAGCGCCAGGGGCGAGGGCGACCGCATTCTGGCCGGCGCCAAGGCCGAAATCGATCAGCAGGTCAATCGCGCCAAGGAAAGCCTGCGCGATCAGGTGACCCAGCTGGCGGTGGCGGGAGCCGAAAAGATTCTGCGCCGGGAAGTAGACGCCAAAACCCACGCCGATTTACTGTCCCAGATGCAAAAGGAATTGCACTGACATCATGGAAAATACCACCATTGCACGCCCCTATGCGGAAGCGGTATTTGCGCTGGCCGACGCCGCCGGGGCGCTCGACAAATGGTCCGAGGTGCTCACCGCGATGGCGGAAGTTGCGTCTGTTCCGGAAATGCGCGACGCGATCCACAATCCCAATCTCTCCGGCGATCAGCTGTATGCGATATTTGCCGCCGCCTGCGGCGGCGCGCTGCCTCTGGAGGCCCAGAACTTTACGCATGTGCTGATCGAAAACAGCCGCCTTGATCTGTTGCCGGAGATACGCACGCTGTACGAAGCGCTAAAGAATGAACGTCAGGCCGTGGTCGACGCGCGGATTACCTCCGCGTTTCCTCTGGGCGACGCGCAGCTTGCGGCGCTGGTTGCGGAGCTGGAGCACCGCTTCGGTCGCAAAGTGAGGCCGCAGGTGAAGGTGGATGAACGGTTGATCGGCGGCGTGCGCATGCAGGTCGGCGATGAGGTGATAGATGGTTCGGTGCGCGGCAAGTTGGCGACGATGGCCGCGGCGCTCAAGAATTAATCGGGGAAATTTATGCAACAACTCAAACCTTCAGAAATCAGCGAATTGATCCGCGGCAAAATCCAGAATCTGGCGCTGGCCGCCGACGCGCGCACCCAGGGCACCGTGGTGTCGGTGACCGACGGCATCTGCCGCATCCACGGGCTGGCCGACGTGATGCAGGGCGAAATGCTGGAGTTTCCGGACAACACCTACGGCCTTGCGCTTAACCTCGAGCGCGATTCGGTCGGCGCGGTGATTCTCGGCGAGTACGAGCACATCACCGAAGGCGATACCGTCAAGAACACCGGCAAAATTCTGTCGGTGCCGATCGGCCCCGAACTGCTCGGCCGTGTCGTCAATTCGCTCGGACAGCCCATTGACGGCAAGGGTCCGATCAACGCCAAGCTGACCGATGTCATCGAGAAGGTCGCGCCGGGTGTGATTGCGCGCCAGTCGGTGGCGCAGCCGGTGCAGACCGGCCTCAAGGCGATCGATGCGATGGTGCCGATCGGCCGCGGTCAGCGCGAGCTGATCATCGGCGACCGCCAGACCGGCAAGACCGCGGTGGCGATCGACACTATCATCAACCAGAAAGGCAAGGACCTGTTCTGCGTCTACGTCGCGATCGGCCAGAAGGCCTCGACCATCGCCAACGTCGTGCGCAAGCTGGAAGAACACGGTGCGATGGAATATACGATCGTGGTCGCCGCGTCGGCGTCGGAGTCGGCGGCGATGCAGTACATCGCGCCCTATGCGGGCTGCACGATGGGAGAATATTTCCGCGATCGCGGCCAGGACGCGCTGATCATCTACGACGATTTGACCAAGCAGGCGTGGGCCTACCGCCAGGTATCGCTGCTGCTGCGCCGGCCGCCCGGCCGTGAAGCTTATCCGGGCGACGTGTTTTATCTGCACTCGCGGTTGCTCGAGCGCGCCGCACGCGTCAATCCCGAATACGTCGAGAAATTCACCAAGGGCCAGGTCAAAGGCAAGACCGGTTCGCTCACTGCGCTTCCCATTATCGAAACGCAGGCAGGTGACGTCACCGCGTTCGTGCCGACCAACGTGATTTCGATCACCGACGGCCAGATCTTCCTCGAAACCGATCTGTTCAACGCCGGCATCCGGCCTGCGATCAACGCCGGCATCTCGGTGTCGCGCGTCGGCGGCGCGGCGCAGACCAAGATCATGAAGCGCAAGGACACCGGCGGCGGCGTGCGCCTGGCGCTCGCCCAGTACCGCGAGCTCGCGGCCTTCGCGCAGTTCGCGTCCGACCTCGACGAAGCGACCCGCAAGCAGCTCGAGCGCGGCCGCATGGTGACCGAACTGATGAAGCAGCCACAGTATCAGCCGCTGCAGGTGTGGGAAATGGCGCTGACGCTGTTCGCGGTCAACAACGGTTATTTCGACGACATCGACGTCAAGAAAGCGCTCGCCGCCGAGCGCTCGATGCGCGACCATCTGAAGAGCAAATACGCGGCGCTGGTGAAGACGATCGAGGACAAAAAGGACCTGTCCGGCGATGACGAAAAAGCGCTGCACGCGGCGATCAAGGACTGGAAACAAAGCGCTTCCTACTGAGCGAATCCGATGCCCGGCACCAAGGAAATCCGCGTCAAGATCCGCAGCGTGCAGAACACGCGCAAGATCACCAAGGCCATGGAAATGGTCGCCGCTTCCAAGATGAAGCGCGCGCAGGAGCGGATGCGCCACGCGCGGCCGTACAGCGAGAAAATCCGCGCGGTGATCGCGCACATCAGTCACGCGCATTCCGAGTATCACCATCCGTTCCTGGTCGAGCGTGACACCGTGAAGCGCATCGGCGTGATCCTGGTCACCACTGACAAGGGGCTGTGCGGCGGGCTCAACACCAACGTGCAGCGGCTGCTGCTCTCCCACTACAAGGAATGGCAGGCGCAGGGCGAACAGGTCGAAGCGTGCTGCATCGGCAACAAGGGGCTCGGCTTCATGCAGCGGCTCGGCGCCAATATCGTGTCGCAGGCGGTTCATCTCGGCGATCGCCCGCAGATGGAAAAACTGCTCGGCGCGATCAAGGTGATGCTCGACGGCTATATGCAGGACCGTTTCGACCGGCTGATGCTGTTCTATACGCGCTTCGTCAATACGATGAAGCAGGAGCCGGTGATGGAGCAGTTATTGCCGTTGTCCGACAGGTGGCTCCGCGGATCCGAGGCGACCCAGGGACATGCTTATGCCCCGGAAACAAGATCCGAATCTTTCCCCCAACCCGCCCATCAAAATCCGGGGAGCGCGCATGACGAACCCTTCAGCGGGCCCGAGGGCAGGTGGGACTACATTTATGAGCCTGATGCGAAAGCGGTGCTTGACCAGGTGCTGACGCGCTACATCGAAGCGATCGTGTTCCAGGCGGTCGCCGACAACATGGCGTCCGAACAGTCGGCGCGGATGGTGGCGATGAAGGCGGCGTCCGACAACGCGGCAACGCTGATCGACGAACTGACGCTGATCTACAACAAGAACCGTCAGGCCGGCATCACCAAGGAAATTTCTGAAATCGTCGGCGGCGCGGCGGCGGTATAACGGCGGACTTACCGCGGAGACGCGGAGAGCGCAGAGAAAAACTTGATCTATTAGGAACCAGAGCTATGGCACAAGCACAGACTGCAACACTCGGCACCATCGTCCAGTGCATCGGCGCGGTGATCGATATCGAGTTTCCCCGCGAACACATGCCCAAGGTTTACGACGCGCTGACGCTCGACGCTTCGGGCGACCTCGGGCTGGCCGAAAAAGGGCTGACGTTCGAAGTCGAACAGCAGCTCGGCGACGGCATCGTGCGCTGCATCGCGCTCGGTTCCTCCGACGGTCTGCGCCGCGGCATGAAGGTGAGAGGCACCGGCGCGCCGATCTCGGTGCCGGTCGGCAAAGGCACGCTCGGCCGCATCATGGACGTGCTCGGCCGTCCGATCGACGAGGCCGGGCCGATCAAGTCCGACAAGCTGCGTTCGATTCACCAGGCGGCGCCCAAGTTCGACGAATTGTCGCCGTCGGTCGAGCTGCTCGAAACCGGAATTAAAGTTATCGATTTGATCTGTCCGTTCGCGAAGGGCGGCAAGATCGGCCTGTTCGGTGGCGCCGGCGTCGGCAAGACCGTCAACATGCTGGAGCTGATCAACAACATCGCGACCCAGCACTCGGGGCTGTCGGTGTTCGCCGGCGTCGGCGAGCGCACGCGCGAAGGCAACGACTTCTATCACGAAATGGCGGAAGCCGAGGTCATCAAGCTCGACAAGCTCGAAGATTCCAAGGTGTCGATGGTGTTCGGCCAGATGAACGAACCGCCCGGCAACCGGTTGCGCGTCGCGCTGACCGGCCTGACGATGGCGGAAAGCTTCCGCGACGAAGGCCGAGACATTCTGTTCTTCGTCGACAACATCTACCGCTTCACGCTGGCCGGCACCGAAGTGTCGGCGCTGCTCGGCCGCATGCCGTCGGCGGTCGGCTATCAGCCGACGCTGGCCGAGGAAATGGGCCGCCTGCAGGAGCGCATCACTTCGACCAAGACCGGCTCGATCACCTCGATCCAGGCGGTCTACGTGCCGGCCGACGACCTGACCGACCCGTCGCCGGCGACCACCTTCGGCCACCTCGACGCCACGGTCGTGCTGTCGCGCGACATCGCGGCGCTCGGCATCTATCCGGCGGTCGATCCGCTCGACTCGACCTCGCGCCAGGTCGATCCGAATACGATCGGCGAGGAACACTACAGCACGACGCGCGCGGTGCAGGCGACGCTGCAGCGCTACAAGGAACTGCGCGACATCATCGCGATCCTCGGCATGGACGAACTGTCGCCCGAGGATAAGCTTGCCGTCTCGCGCGCGCGCAAGATCCAGCGTTTTCTGTCGCAGCCGTTCACGGTCGCGCAGAACTTCACCGGCACGCCCGGCAAGTACGTGTCGCTGAAGGACACCATCAAGGGCTTCAAGATGATCGTCAGCGGCGAATGCGACAGTCTGCCCGAACAGGCGTTCTACATGGTCGGCGCGATCGAAGAAGCGTTCGAGAAGGCGAAGACGCTGCAATAACATGGCCGCCACCATCCACGTTGACGTCGTCAGCGCCGAAGAGTCGATCTACTCCGGCGACGCCGAATTCGTCGTGCTGCCGGGCGAAGACGGCGAGCTCGGCGTGCTGCCGCGCCACGCACCGCTGCTGACCCGCATCAAGCCGGGGTCGGTGCGCATCCGCAAGCCGGGCGGTGAGGAAGAGCTGGTGTTCGTCGCCGGCGGCATTCTCGAAATCCAGCCCGAAGTGGTCACCGTGCTTGCCGACACCGCGATCCGCGGCCACGACCTCGACGAGGCGAAGGCGCTGGAAGCGAAGCAGCGCGCCGAGGAAGCGTTGCGCAGCGCCACCGACAAGCAGGAAATCGCGGTGGTCGAAGGCGAACTGGCGATGCTCGCCGCGCAGATCGCCACGATCCGCAAGCTCAGAAAGAAGTAACGCGTCGATGCCCCTGTCGGGGGCGTGATATCGCAGCCGCTTCTCATCGCCGCCTTCATCCGTGCGTAACGCGCCTTATGGGATAATTCCCGCGTGAGTGCGCGCCATCTCAATGTAGTGATTCTCGCCGCCGGCCAGGGCAAACGGATGCACTCCGAGCTGCCGAAAGTGCTGCATCGGCTGGCCGGCGCGCCGCTGCTCGCGCACGTGATCGCGCGCGCGCGCGCGCTGAACCCGCAACGCATCTGCGTCGTCTACGGCCACGGCGGCGAACAGGTGTCGCAGGCGTTCGCCGCGGACGATCTTGTCTTCGTCAAACAAGAGCTGCAATTCGGCACCGCGCACGCGCTGGCGCAGGCGCTGCCGCACCTCGCGCCGCGCGGGACGACGCTGGTGCTGTACGGCGACGTGCCGCTGGTGCAGCCGGCGACACTGACGGCGCTGACCGCGCACCGCGACGGCCGCCTCGTGCTGCTGACCACGCTGATGGAAGACCCGCACGGCTACGGCCGCATCGTGCGCGACGCCAGGGGCAACATTAAAAGCATCGTCGAGGAAAAAGATGCGACGCCAAAGCAGCGCGCGATCCGCGAAGTCAATAGCGGCATCATGGCGCTGCCGTCAGCGCAGCTGGCGGACTGGCTCGGGAAAATCTCCAACCGCAACGCGCAGAAGGAATACTACCTGACCGATATCGTTGCGCTGGCGCTGAAGGGCAAGGTCAAAATCGAAACCGTGATGCCGGCGGCGTGCTGGGAAATCTTTGGCGTCAACAGCAAGCAGCAGCTGGCGCAGGTCGAGCGCATTTACCAGTTGCGGGAGGCGATGCGTCTGCTCGATGCAGGTGTCACGCTGGCCGACCCGATGCGCATCGACGTGCGCGGCGAGCTTCATTGCGGCCGCGATGTTACGATCGACGTCGGCTGCGTGTTCGAGGGCGAAGTCGAACTGGGCAGCGGCGTCGAGGTTGGCGCGCATTGCGTATTGAAGGACGTGAAGGTCGGCGCCGGCAGCCGCATCAAACCGTTCTCCCTGATCGAAGATGCGGTCGTCGGCAAGGATTGCCAGATCGGCCCCTACGCGCGCATCCGACCCGGTACCGAACTGGCCGATGACGTGCACATCGGCAACTTCGTCGAGGTCAAGAACAGCCATATCGGCGACCGCAGCAAGGCCAACCATCTGTCCTATATCGGCGACGCCAGCATCGGGCGCGACGTCAATGTTGGCGCCGGCACCATCACCTGCAACTACGATGGAGCGAACAAGCACCGCACCGTGATCGAGGACGACGTGTTCATCGGCTCCGACACCCAGCTGGTCGCGCCGGTCACCGTCAGGCGTGGCGCCACCATCGGCGCCGGATCGACCATCACCGGGGACGCGCCGGCCGGCGAACTGACGCTGTCGCGCGCGGCGCAGACCACGGTCAGCGGCTGGCGCCGGCCGCAGAAGAAGCGCTAGCGCCATGTGCGGCATCGTCGCAGCGGTCGCGCGGCGCAACGTGGTGCCGATGCTGCTGGAGGGGCTGAAGCAGCTCGAATACCGCGGCTACGATTCGGCCGGCATCGCCGTCATCGATGGTAACAATAAGGGCAAGCTCGAACGCAGCCGCAGCCCGGGCCGCGTCGCCGCACTCGCGGCGCTGGTCAAGAAGCGCAAACTGAACGGCGAGCTCGGCATTGCGCACACGCGCTGGGCCACGCACGGCGCGCCGTCCGAGCGCAACGCACATCCGCACGTCAGCGCGGGCATCGCAGTCGTTCACAACGGCATCATCGAGAACCACGAGGCAATCCGCGCCCGCCTCAAAAAGGCCGGATACAAGTTCGATTCGGACACCGACACCGAAGTCATCGCCCACCTGATCCGGCAGCATCTGCAGCAAAGCGGCGAGCTGTTCGCGGCGACGCGCGCCGCGGTGCGCGAGCTGCGCGGCGCCTATGCGATCGCGGTGGTCGCTGAACGCGCGCCCGACCGTTTCGTCGTCGCACGGATGGGCGCGCCGCTGCTGCTCGGCGTCGGCAACGGCGAGAATTTCGCAGCGTCCGATGCCGCAGCGCTGCTGCAGGTGACGCGTAATGTGATCTATCTCGAAGACGGCGATGTCGCGGAAGTCCGGCGCGACGGCGTCAGCGTCAGCGACGCCGGCGGCAAGCCGATCACCCGCGACACCCATGTCAGCCAGTTAACCGCCGACGCGGTCGAGCTCGGCCCGTACCGGCATTACATGCAGAAGGAAATCTTCGAGCAGCCGGGTGCGGTCGCCAATACGCTCGAAATGGTGACCGGCGCTTCCGCCATTTCGCCGCAACTGTTCGGCGTCGAGGCCGAGAAGATCTTCCGCAAGGCGGACAAGGTGCTGATCCTCGCCTGCGGCACCAGCTATCACGCCGGCGTCGTCGCCCGCTACTGGATCGAACAGCTCGCCGGCCTGCCGTGCGAGGTCGAGATCGCCAGCGAATACCGCTACCGCGCTTCGGTGCCCGACCCCAAGACGCTGGTCGTCACCATTTCGCAGTCGGGTGAGACCGCGGACACCATTGCCGCGCTGAAGCATGCGAAAAGCCTCGGCCAGCGCCACACGCTGACCCTCTGCAACGTGCCGGAAAGCTCGCTGCTGCGGCTGTCGGAGCTACGCTTCCTGACCCGCGCGGGGCCCGAAATCGGCGTTGCCTCGACCAAGGCATTCACCACTCAGCTCGCGGCGCTGGTGCTGCTGACCGCGGTGCTGGCCAAGCTGCGCAAGCGCCTGTCAAAGAAACAGGAAGGCGAATTGATCCAGTCGCTGCGGCATTTGCCGAGCGCGCTGGCGCAGGTGTTGAAGGTCGAGCCGCAGATCGAGCAGTGGGCGGCGCGGTTCGCCAGACACGAGCACGCATTGTTCCTCGGCCGCGGCATCCATTACCCGATCGCGCTCGAAGGCGCCCTCAAGCTCAAGGAAATCTCCTACATCCACGCCGAGGCCTATCCAGCCGGCGAACTGAAGCACGGGCCGCTGGCGCTGGTGGATGCGAATATGCCGGTGGTGGCGATCGCGCCCAACGACGCGCTATTGGAGAAGCTCAAATCGAATATGCAGGAGGTGCGCGCGCGTGGCGGCGAGCTTTACGTGCTGGCCGATCAGGATGCCGGCATCGAGGCCAGCGACGGCGTGCATGTGATCACGCTGACCGATCACGCCGGTCTGCTGTCGCCGATCCTGCACACGGTGCCGCTGCAACTGCTCGCTTATCACGCGGCGCTGGCGCGCGGCAACGATGTGGACAAGCCGAGGAATCTGGCGAAATCGGTGACGGTGGAGTGATCCTTTGACTGAGGCTTAGAATAGCTCGATCAATCGCGTCAATCATTAAAGCTATTAGTGGGAGGAAAAATGCAATTCGCCCCGAACGAAATGCAAATGTGGGTTAAAACCCCTCGATCCCGGCGCCCCCAGCTGTCGGATCAGGAAATTAACGAGAAGTACAACTCCAAAGCTGAGCGTATCGTAACCGAGATGAACCGAGAGAAGCTTCAGAACTTTTACGATGCTTTGAAGCGTCCAGGATACATGGACACTCGTCCTTTTTATCAGAGACGTCAACGTTGGGACGCCTCTCGTCAATCTAAACTCATCGAATCGCTACTCATTAACATTCCTATACCGCCCTTATTCGTTTACGAAGTGAAGCCAAACGTATACGAAGTCATGGATGGACAACAGCGCATCTCCGCTATTAGAGCTTTTTACTCAAATGAACTAAAGCTTGAGGGGTTAGAGCGCTGGCCGGAACTTAACGGAAAAATTTATTCCAAGCTGCCTGAGAGAATCCGAGCCGGAATTGATCGCCGCTCAATTTCTTGGATAACTTTATTAAACGAATCAGCTGAAACCGACGAAGAGGCGATGGAGCTTAAGCAGCTCACTTTTGAGCGACTTAATACTGGAGGTGTAGAACTTAGTGCTCAAGAGGTTCGTAATTCTCTTTATCACGGCCCCTTCAATGATCTGTTGCACAAGTTGACTAGAATGCCCCAGTTCCGTTCCGCTTGGGGATTGCCACTATTCGACGAGATCGAATTGAAGACTACGCCAGTGGAATTACTCGACCATTCATTTTACAAAAAAATGGACGACATAGAGTTGGTGCTCAGGTTTTTTGCTCTTCGTCATGCGGATCACTATCAGAAGGGCATGAAGGGTTTTCTCGATTTGTACATGCTACGTGCGCGCGCCTTTACTGCGGAAGACCTGCAAATTCTGGAACAACTTTTTTCTCGCACGCTCAACATGGCCGCCCAAGTTTATGGGGATAAACTTTTTAAGCCTTTTAATCCTAAAACGGGAGAATGGGCTAAAACCCCACAAAGGGCTTATGCAGACGCCGTTCTTGTAGCGTACTCTAGGTTTCTAGATAAAGAAGAGCAACTTATTGCAAAACGCGACAATATTTCTGAGATGACCAAAACGTTATTTGCCGATGATGTAGATGGCGTGCTGACCGGCCGCGGAAATACGAAGAAAGATGTCCAAGACCGCATAACCACAGTGCAGGGCCTTATCAGCAACGCGCTAGGCTGATTATGATCGTAGTAACGCCGGAAAAGGTTCGTAGTGAAATCGCAGCCGTATGTGCGCTTTCTCAATTCAACGAATATATCCGATCTCATATCATAGACGAAGCGGATCTTTCGCCAGCTGCTGTCGCTGCAGGCGCCACGAACTACCTTGAGGCAAGGCATCATGTTGCAGAGCCCTTACAGTGGAAGGTATTCTCACATTGTGCCTCGGTGACTCGGCTATACGCCCTGTATGAAGGCTTTGTCTATGAACTGATCTCAGCCTGGGTTAAGGCCGTACCTTCGCTTTACTCTTCCTATGCTCGCATGCCAGAAGCAATTGTTAACCAACACCGGGTTGGTGTGGGGGTTTTACTTCAAAAATTTGGCGGAGGGTATCGGAATGAACAGTTGACCGAACTACGCATAATAGAACCACTTTATTTTGGTCTGAGTGGACAAGAGGAGTTTTCGCTGGTCTCCGATGCATTTTTCATAGATTTACGAAACTTGAGACATGATGAATTGTGTGGACTTTTCAATAAAGTAAGCTTGGACAATCTGGGTGGTTGGCTTGGAGGGCATATGGAGCTTCAAGCAGTGTGCAACTTGGCGGGCACGACCGTAGTGGGTCAACTAAAGGAATTGGTCGATTTTCGCAACGAGGCCTCGCATGCGCGGCAAGAAATAGATGAAACCTTGGGAGTGTCGGAGATTCAGCAAATTGCGCAGTTCATTCAATTATTGTGCGATGCTCTGCATGAGTTTGTCTTGATCCGCTATTTTGATGCTTTGCAAGAGGTAGGCCGACTTGAGTCGCTCGGGAGAATTACTAAATATTTTCCTCGCCCGGACGCAACAATCCTTGCTGTGGACAAACCTGTGCAGATTAATGTTGGGGATGAGATTGTCGCGCGTGGGGATCGTGTTTGCATTGCCACAACAATTGTTAGTCTGCAAAATGCGGGCATATCCATCGAAACGGCGAAGGCCAACCAAGGAAATGAGATCGGAGTGAAGTTTCGGTCGAGCGTTAAAAAGGAAGGACTAACGATTTATCGTATTTCTTCATCGCGACTTGAGGGCGATTCTGGATGAATGTCGGCCTCTATTTATTTTTGGGTGCGCCGCAACTTGCGCGGCACTTTCAGAAACAATCGGTCGTAAATCCAATTCGGTATTACGCGCAGCACCCGTGCAACAATCGCCATTTGCCACGGCACCACTGCGTAGTTCTTGCCGCTGTCGATGACGCGCGCGAATTTGCGTGCAGCGGTATCGGCGTCGATCAAAAACGGCATCGGGTAGGGATTCTTCGCAGTCATTGGGGTCGCGATATAGCCAGGACAAATCGTGACGACGCGGATGCCGCTCTGCTTCAGTTCCACGCGCAGGCTTTCCAGATACGAAATCGCCGCTGCCTTTGACGCCGAGTAGGCGGCCGAGCCGGGCAACCCGCGATAGCCGGCGACGCTGGCGATGCCGACCAGTATGCCGCCGCCCGCCTTGCGCATTGGCTCGATATAGGGCTGGAAGGTCTTGATGAGGCCCATCACGTTGATGTCGAACACGTCCTGCGCCGCGGCGATGTCTTCCGGCATCTGGGTCAGCGTGCCGACGCTGACGCCGGCATTCGCGATCACGATGTCGGGCACGCCGTGCTTGGCGATGAAGTCGGCGGCCGCCACCTGCAGCGCTGCCGTGTCGCGCACATCAGCGGGATAAATTTCGACGGCCGAAGCTAGCGAGGTCTTTAGCTGTTCGAGCTCGGCGCGGCGGCGCGCGATCAGACCGAGGATGGCGCCGCGCTGCGCGTAGTATTTGGCAAGCGCGGTGCCGATACCGCTGGAAGCGCCGGTGATGATGACGCGCAGCGGCATCGCGCAGGACGGTCTATTGAGTTTGCGAAGTGGTCTGGGCGGCGCGTTGCTCGCGCGCCATCTTGATCAACCCATCGAGGATCGGGATCAGGTCGGGAATGTCGTTGACCATGCTGCCGGAGGTCAGGTAGCGGCCATTGACCACCAGCGACGGCGTGCCCTGAATATCGTACTGGACGGTCAGCGCCTTGGCCTGCTCGATCTGCGTCGAGACCTGCGGCGAGCTGTAGGCGTCCAGCCATTTCTGGCGGTCGATGCCGTGGTCGACCGCCCACTTTTCCATCACGTCGGGCTTGCTCATGTAGAGCTTCTCGACGTGATAGCCGTAATAGACCTGGTCGTGCAGGCGCGGCTGTTCGCCGAGCGCTTGGAGCGTGTAGAAAATGCGCACGTGAGGCGCCCAGTTGTCGTGCAGGATCGCGGGGATCAGACGGAATTCGACGTCGGCCGGTTTGCGCTTGAGCCAGGCTTCAAGCGCCGGCTGCAGTTCGTTGCAGTATGGACAGCCGTACCAGAAGAATTCGATGACTTCGATCTTGCCGCTGCCGGTCACCGGCTGCTGCGGAATCAGACGGTAATCGACATCCTGCTTTAACTGCTGGGCCGCGGCGGGCAGCACAGCGAGCGCGATGCAGCAGCATGCGAGGAACCGTAACGCCTGTGCCGGCCGCGCGCGCATGCTACTTGCGTCCCTTGCGCTCCTGCGCGATCAGCTGGTCGACGCCGCGGAAAAATGCGGCATAGTCGATCTGACCGTCGGTGGCGTAGCCATCCATATGCGGCGCGATCAGGTATTTTCCGTTGATGGCGAGGGTCGGCGTGCCGTCGATGTTATAGGCGCCCGAAATATCGACTGCACGCTGCGAGCGGCCGTTGACCGCGAATGAGTTATAGGCGTCCAGAAACTTCTGCTTGTCCAGCCCCTTGGTCGCCAGCCAGTCCGCGATCGCATTGGGGTCGGTGATCAGATTGCGTTTGCCTTCCTTGTGGATCGCTTCGAAGATCGCGCTGTGGTATTTGTCGGCAACGCCCAGAGCCACCAGTGCATAATAAGTGCGGGTCAGCGGCATCCACGCGGACTGCAGCACCGCCGGCACGCGGCGGAATTCGACGTCGGCCGGCTTATGCCTGAGCCATGCATTGAGCGACGGCTCGAGGTGATAGCAATGGGGACAGCCGTACCAGAAGAATTCGATGACCTCGATTTTTTTGCTGTCTTCCGTCGGTTGCGGCGGAGTGAGCGGCAGATAGTCGCGGCCCTGCACCAGTTGCGCGCCTGCATTGTGGATCATGAACGCCCACAGCAGCGCCGCGGACAATAGTATGGTCAGTCGTTTCATTTACCCTCCGGAGGATTGTCGGGCGGCGCCTCGCGCACCCGGATCAGTGTGGTTTCGATCCCGTTCTGCTTCAGCATGTCGCGTACGGTATTGAGCTCGCCGATGTCGCTGTAGGGGCCGGCGCGTACGCGGTGCCATTCCCCCTTGTCCGGCGAGGTGACGGTCTGCACCGTCGCTTCAACGCCGAGCAGCGCGAGCTGGGCCTTGCGGTTGTCGGCCTCGGCCGCGTTCTGGAACGCGCCGATCTGCAGGAAGAAGGCTTCCTTGCCCGCCGCCGCGGCTCCCTTCTGCTGCGATTCTTTGAGCTGCTGGTCGGTGATCGGTTCCTCGCTGCCCGGCAATATTTTGTAAAAGTCGAAATGCGGCTTGGTGTCGGCCGGCTTGGTCGCATCGGGCGTCGCCGGATTTGCGGCAGCGCCCTTGTCCGCCGGCGCGCCGTTCGTGACGAACGGCGACGGCATTTTGTTGATGTACCAGGCGACGGCGAGCGCGATGGTCAGGCCCAGCAGCAGGCCGATCAGGATGCCGAGCAGCAGCGAACCGGCGCCGCTTTTGCTGGTGCCGGTTTTGCCGGCCGGCTTGTAGTCTCTGCTCATGGGGTTCGCTATCTTACATTTTTTCCGGGGCCGAAACACCCAGCAGCGCCAGCCCGTTGCGAAGGGTAATGCGAACGGTCACCGCCAGCGCGACGCGCGCCCGCTTCAGCGGCTCTTCCGGCACCAGCAGCCGCGTCGCGTTGTAGTAACTGTGGAATTCGGCGGCGAGGTCTTTCAGGTAGAACGCGACCAGATGCGGAGCCAGATCGCGCGCTGCGTTCGCCACCACGTGCGGGTAATCGATCAGCCGTGACAGCAACGAGATTTCCTGTGCGCCGGTCAGCAGCGAGACGTCGGCGTCGAGCAGTCCGGCGGCATCGCCGCCCCACTGCTCCAGCACGCTGCAGACGCGCGCATGCGCGTATTGCACGTAATAGACGGGGTTGTCGTTGCTCTGGGATTTGGCGAGATCGAGGTCGAAGTCGAGATGCTGATCGCTTTTGCGCAGCACGTAGAAAAAACGCGCCGCATCGTTGCCGACTTCCCGCCGCAATTCGCGCAGCGTGACAAATTCCCCGGCGCGCGTCGACATCGAAACTTTTTCCCCGCCGCGGTAAAGCACCGCGAACTGCACCAGCGCGATGTCGAGCCTGCCGACATCGAGCGCCAGCGCCTGCAGCGCGCCGCGCACGCGCGGGATGTAGCCGTGATGATCGGCGCCCCACACGTCGATGATGCGGTCGAAGCCGCGTTCGAATTTGTTCAGGTGGTAGGCGATGTCGGAGGCGAAATAGGTGTACTGGCCGTTTTCGCGCTGCACGACGCGGTCCTTTTCGTCGCCGAAGCGGGTCGAGTGGAACCACAGCGCGCCGTCCTGCTCATAAAGATGGCCGTGCTCCCCGAGCATGGCGGCGGCGCGCGCGACCAGGCCGGTGTCGAACAGCGATTTTTCGGAAAACCAGATGTCGAAGCCGACGCCGAATTCCGCGAGATCGTCGCGCAGATCGGCCATCTGTTCGGACAGCGCGTGATCATGGACGTCGGCGTAATGTCCGCCGAGCAGTCGCTTGGCATTCGCGATCAGCGCGTCGAGGTGCGCTTCCGGATCAGCGCCGGCGTCGGGCGCGTCATGCAGCACCTCCGCAGCGCCGGCGCCGGCGTAGCGTTCGCCGTGGACCTCGCGCAGCGTGCGCGCCATCTCGGCGACATAGGCGCCCTGGTAGGCGTTCGGCGGAAACGGCACGTGGATGCCGTGGAGTTCCAGATAACGCAGCCAGGTCGACAGCGCGAGAATGTCCATCTGGCGCCCCGCGTCGTTGATGTAGTACTCGCGCGTGACATCGAACCCGGCGGCGGCCAGCACGTTGGCCAGACTGGCGCCGTAAGCGGCGCCGCGGCCATGGCCGACGTGCAGCGGCCCGGTCGGGTTGGCCGACACGAATTCGACCTGCATCTTTTGCCCCTGTCCGATGTCGGTCTCGCCGTACGCAATGCCCGCGGTCAGGATGTGCGGCACCACGGCCTGTTTGGCCCCCGCTTTCACGAACAGATTGATGAAACCGGCGCCGGCGATTTCTGCCTTGGCAATGTGAGGTGACGGCGGCAGCGCTGCAAGCAGAGCGGCGGCGATTTCGCGCGGATTGCGCCCGAGCTGCCTGGCGAGCTGGAGCGCGATGCTGCACGCGTAATCGCCATGCTGCGGCTGCTTCGAATGCTCGATGATGACCGGCGTCCCGCCGGAACCGGGCGCCACGGCGGCCAGCGCCGTTTCAAACAGTTCGGCGATGTGGGAGCGCAGTTCGGGAAACGGGTAAGGCCTCATGACCGGTCTTTGATTCTTAAATACAGCAGTACCGCAAGGGGCGCGATTCTAACATGCCGTCCGGCCAGAGGCCGTCACAGCTCCAGCGGATCCACCTCGATCATCCACCGTACTTTGCGCACCGCGGCCGCTTCCAGTTGTTGGCGCCAGCGGAACAGAAAATCCTGCAGCGCCCGCCGCGAGCGCGACTCGACGACCAGGTGCGCGCGCTCGATGCCTGCGCGGCGCGTTACCGCCGCCGGAACCGCGTCAAGAAGGGTGACGCCATCGGCGATGCGTGACCCGGAAGCGGCCGCGCGCGCCAGGAAATCAAGCGCTGTCGCAAGTTGCGGCGCCTCGGCGCGCAACGCAGCCTGATGCACGAACGGCGGCAAACCCGCCTGTCTGCGTTCGGCAAGCTGGGTCTCGGCGAAGGCGGCGTAGTCGTCGCGGCACAGCGCCCGATACAGCGGATGATCCGGAAAATCGGTCTGCACCAGCACGCGGCCGGGGTGCTCGCCGCGGCCGGCGCGTCCCGCGACCTGGGCCAGCCGCGCGTAGAGCCGCTCACCGGCGCGGAAGTCGGTGCTGTAGAGCGCGCCGTCGGCATTGAGCACGCCGACCAGCGTGATGCGCGGAAAATCGTGTCCCTTGGCCAGAATCTGGGTGCCGACCAGGATGTCGATTTGCTGCGACTGGATTTGTTCGCGCATTTCGCGCCAGGCATGCTTGCGGCGGGTGCTGTCGCGGTCAATGCGCAGGATGCGCGCGCCGGGCAGCATGCGCGCCAGCGCAGCCTCGATCCGTTGCGTGCCCTGGCCGACCGGCAGCAGATCCTGATCGCCGCATTGCGGGCAGGCGGCCGGCGCCGGTTCGGTGTGGCCGCAGTGATGACAGCGCAACAGGTGTTCCTGCAGGTGCAGCACCAGCTTGGCGGAGCAGCGCCGGCAGTCGGAGGTCCAGCCGCAACTGCGGCACATCAGCACCGGCGAATAGCCGCGGCGGTTGATGAAGATCAGGCTTTGTCCGCCGCGCTTCAGCGTCGCGTGCAGCGCCGCGAGCAGCGGCTGGGACAATCCGTCGATCAGCGCCGCGCGCCGGGTATCGATGCATTCGATCGAGGGCAGCTCGGCATGGATGCGCCGCGACAGCACGAGCTGCCGATAGCGGCCGGCAAGCGCCTGTTGATAGCTTTCCAGCGATGGCGTGGCCGATCCGAGCACGACCAGAATTTCCCGCTGTTTGGCGCGCAGCACCGCAACATCCCGCGCCGAATAGCGCAACCCCTCGGCTTGCTTGAACGAAGTGTCGTGCTCTTCATCGACGACGATCAGCCCGAGCCTGGGCAGCGGCGCGAATACGGCGAGACGGGTGCCAAGCACTATGCCGGCGCGCCCGGATTGCGCGGCCAGCCAGTTGTGCAGGCGTTCGCTTTCATTGAGCGCGCTGTGCAGCGTCGCCAGAGGGGTCGCCGGGAAACGGGCCGCTATCTGCGCTTCGAGCTGAGGCGTCAGATTGATTTCGGGCACCAGCAGCAGCGCCTGTTTACCGCGCGCCAGCGCATCCGCGACCAGATGAAAATAGACTTCCGTTTTGCCGCTGCCGGTGACGCCGCGCAGCAGCCAGGGAACGAAGCCATGGCCGGCGCGGATTTGCTTGAGCGCGTGGCGCTGTTCCGCGCTTAACGCAGGGCCGGCCGCCGCATCCGCACCGGATGCGGCGGTTCCGGCATCCGGCGGCGGCTTGATCGGGCGCGTCTGGCGCAGGCGCAGCGGCAATGTGCCCAATATCGTCGCGCCGATCGGATATTGATAGTAATCGCTGCAGAATTTCGTCAGTTTCAATACATCGACCGGCAGCGGAGGAACATCGCGCAGTATGCGCAATGCAGTGCGGATGCGTTGTGGAGGCAGGACGCTGGCGCTTTCGATGCCAAGGATTATGCCGGTTGCGATTTTTCGTCGGAATGGCACCACCACCCGCGCGCCGATGTCTGCCGGCGTTGCCCCCGGCATCCGGTAATCAAACAAGGTGGCCAGCGGTACGTCGAGGGCGACGCGAATGAATGCCATGATGCAGTTTAGCCGCGGCAAACAGTTGGCACGAGAGCCTAGAGCGGATTCTCGTTTCGGAGCGCAACTATTTTATCGGGTTGGGGTTTTACCATTCAGTCGTCGTTGTGGATAAATCTGTTGATTACTGTGCCGACGAAAAGGACTCGAGTATTTCATTGTTATCCCGATTTTTATCCGCGCCTACGGAGAACAGTAAAAACACAACATAAACAATGCGTTAAAGAGCCGTGTCCGGATGATCGCCGCCCTCCACACTTAATGGGCGAGATAACTCTTTGCTGTGTATAACATTTGCCGACGCGCCTGCGATAAAGCCAGCAATAGCAAGCCTTTTAATGAAAGCGTGTGCTTACATCGTGCACCGTCTCGACCAGCGTGGCGACGTTTTCCGGGGGGGTGTGCTGAGAAATGCCGTGGCCGAGATTGAAGACGTGTCCGTTGCCATGGCCGTACTGTTCGACTATGCGCTGTGCTTCGTTTCTCACTGCTTCAGCGGACGTCAGCAGTATTGTCGGGTCGAGGTTCCCCTGCAATGCAACGCGATCGCCGACGCGCTTGCGGGCGTCGCCGATATCGATGGTCCAGTCGAGACCGACCGCATCACAGTCGATGGCGGCGATCTGCTCGAGCCAGACGCCGCCGCCCTTGGTAAATACGACGTTCGGCACGCGCGCGCCGCCATGCTCGCGCTTGAGGCTGGCGATGACGCGCTGGGTGTAGGCAAGCGAGAATTCGCGAAACGCAGCGTGCGACAGCATACCGCCCCAGGTGTCGAAAATCATCACCGCCTGCGCCCCGGCCTCGATTTGCGCATTGAGATAATCCGCGACCGCAGTTGCGGTCACTTCCAGAATGTGATGCATCAGATCCGGGCGCCTGTAGAGCATGGTTTTGGCGTGCACGAAATCGTCGCTGCCGGCGCCTTCGATCATGTAGCAGGCGAGCGTGAACGGGCTGCCGGAAAAACCGATCAGCGGCACACTGCCGGCGAGCGCCTGCCGGATCTGCCGCACCGCGTCGAGCACGTATCGCAGATGAGCCGTGGGATCGGGAACGAACAGATCGTGGATCGCCCATTCTTCGCGCAGCGGCCGCTCGAACTTCGGCCCTTCGCCTTCCGCGAAATAGAGACCCAGGCCCATTGCGTCGGGTATCGTCAGAATGTCAGAAAATAGGATCGCTGCATCGAGGGGAAAACGCGCCAGCGGCTGCAACGTGACTTCGGTCGCGAGATCCGGGGTTTTGCACAGCGCGAGAAAACTGCCGGCGCGTTTGCGTGTCGCGTTGTATTCGGGCAGATAACGGCCGGCCTGGCGCATCAGCCAGATCGGCGTATAAGGCGTCGGCTCGCGCAACAGTGCGCGGATCAGCGTGTCGTTTTTCAGTTTAGACATGGCTTCTCATCGGGCGAAGGCGCGATTATGGCGCAAAAAAGCCCGGGTTGTTGCCATTCCCGGGCTCTGGTTCGAAAGCGATTCAGCGCGGCAGCACCGAGCCGCCCATCAGGAATTCGTCGACCGCGCGCGCGCACTGGCGGCCTTCGCGGATCGCCCATACCACAAGCGACTGGCCACGCCGCATGTCGCCCGCGGCGAACACCTTCGGCACACTGGTCGCGTAACAGCCTGCGCCGTCGGTGGCGGCTTTGGCATTGCCGCGCGCGTCCCTGTCGACGCCGAACGCTTCGAGCACCGCGGGCACCGGCGAGACGAAACCCATTGCGAGCAGCACCAAATCGGCTGGCAGCGTGAATTCCGAGCCGGGGACTTCATTCATCTTGCCGTCTTTCCACTGCAACCGGACCGCCTTCAGCGCTTTCACTTTTCCATTTTCACCGATGAATTCCTTGGTGGCGACCGACCAGTCGCGCTCGGCGCCTTCTTCCTGTGAACTCGAGGTGCGCAGCCGCGTCGGCCAGTACGGCCATACCGGATTGCGCTCGACGTCGGGCGGCGTCGGCAGCAGTTCGAATTGTGTGACCGATTCTGCGCCGTGGCGATTGGAAGTGCCGATACAGTCTGACCCGGTGTCGCCGCCGCCGATTACCACGACGTGTTTGCCCTTTGCCCATAGCTCCCTGACGTTTTTGTCGCCGGCAACGCGTTTGTTCTGCAGCGGCAGGAATTCCATCGCGAAATAGACGCCGTCGAGTTCGCGTCCGGAAATCGGCAGATCGCGCGGCTGTTCGGCGCCACCGGCCAGCACGACTGCATCGAACTCTTCCAGTAATTGCTCCGGTGCGACGGTTTGCGTCGCCCAGTCGTTGACGCCTTTGCCGGGCCGCGCCTTGCCGACGAAAACCCCGGTGCGGAATTGCACGCCTTCGGCGCGCATTTGCTCGAGACGCCGGTCGATGTGGGACTTCTCCATCTTGAAATCAGGGATGCCGTAACGCAGCAGCCCGCCGATGCGGTCATTCTTTTCGAACACCGTCACCGCGTGTCCGGCGCGCGCGAGTTGCTGCGCGCAGGCGAGGCCGGCGGGGCCGGAACCGACGACCGCCGCTTTCTTTTCCGTTTTGCGCACCGCCGGCTGCGGCTGGATCCATCCCGACTGCCAGCCCTTGTCGGCGATTGCGTGCTCGATCGACTTGATGCCGACCGGATCGGCGTTGATGCGAAGCGTGCATGCCTCCTCGCACGGCGCCGGGCAGATGCGGCCGGTGAATTCCGGAAAATTGTTGGTCGAATGCAGCGTGTCGAGCGCATTCTTCCAGTCCTGCCGGTAGACGAGGTCGTTCCAGTCGGGGATGATGTTGTTGACCGGACAACCGGTCATGCAGAACGGAATGCCGCAGTCCATGCAGCGCGCGCCCTGGATTTTCGCTTCCTCGTCCGTCAGATGGTGAAGGAATTCGTGATAGTGGTGGACGCGTTCGTGCGGCGTTTCCGCCGCTTCTTCGAGGCGCTGAAATTCCATGAAGCCGGTGATTTTTCCCATTACAGTCCGGAAAATTGAAAGACAGGTGCCACGTCAGGCGGCGATTTTGCGGTTTTTCTGCGCCAGTTCGCCGAGGGCGCGTTTGTATTCATGCGGAAACACTTTGACGAACCTGGCGCGCGCATCGCTCCAGCTTTCGAGCAGCTGCCGTGCGCGCGCGCTGCCGGCGTGGTGCAGATGATTTTCAATCAATCGCCTGAGGAGCGCTTCGTCGGCGAGTCCGAGGTGCCATAAATCGCGCGACAACCGCGCCTCCTGCTCCGCTTCCGCCAGCACCGGTCCGAGCGCGACCATCGCCGGATTGCAGCGCTGGGCGAACGTGCCGTCGGCATCGAAGACGTAGGCAACGCCCCCGCTCATGCCGGCGGCGAAATTGCGGCCGGTGGCGCCGAGTACCACCACCGTGCCGCCGGTCATGTATTCGCAGCCGTGATCGCCGACGCCTTCGACCACCGCTTCCGCACCCGAATTACGCACGCAGAAACGTTCGCCGGCGACACCCTGGAAATAGGCGTCACCGCTGATCGCGCCGTACATCACCGTGTTGCCGATGATGATGTTGTCGTCCGGCTTGCCGCGGAATTTGGGCGACGGCCGGACGATGATGCGCCCGCCCGACAGCCCCTTGCCGACATAATCGTTGGCTTCGCCGAGCAGGTCGAGCGTGACGCCGTGGGCAAGGAAGGCGCCGAAGCTCTGTCCGGCGGAGCCGGCGAGCCGGACGTGGATCGTGCCGTCGGGCAGGCCGGCATGACCGTACTTTTTCGCGACTTCGCCCGACAGCATCGCGCCGACGGTACGGTTGACGTTGCGGATCGGCGTCTCGATGGTCACTTTTTCGCCGCGCGCCAGCGCCGGGCCGGCCAGTTCGATCAGCCGATGGTCGAGCGCCTTGTCGAGACCGTGGTCCTGGCTTTCGCGATGGTAGCGCGCGACCTCCGTCGGCATCGGCGGCAGATGGAAGATTTTCGAAAAATCGAGCCCCTTTGCTTTCCAGTGCGCGATGCCCTTCCGCATGTCGAGCAGGTCGGCGCGGCCGATCAGGTCGTCGAAGCGGCGCACACCGAGCGCGGCCATCAGTTCGCGGATTTCTTCGGCGACGAAGAAGAAATAATTGATCACGTACTCGGGCTTGCCGGTGAATTTTTTGCGCAGTTCGGGGTCCTGGGTCGCGACGCCGACCGGACAGGTGTTCAGATGGCACTTGCGCATCATAATGCAGCCCTCGGTCACCAGCGGCGCGGTCGCGAAGCCGAATTCGTCGGCGCCGAGCAGCGCGCCGACCACCACGTCGCGGCCGGTCTTCATCTGGCCGTCGACTTGCACCGCGATGCGCCCGCGCAGGCGGTTCAACACCAGCGTCTGCTGCGTTTCCGCCAGGCCCAGTTCCCACGGCGAGCCGGCGTGCTTGATCGACGACCACGGGCTTGCCCCGGTGCCGCCGTCGTGGCCGGCGATCGTCACGTGATCGGCCTTGGCCTTGGCGACGCCGGCGGCGACGGTGCCGACGCCGACCTCCGACACCAGCTTGACGCTGATCGAGGCGCGCGGATTCGCATTCTTCAGATCGTGGATCAACTGCGCGAGGTCCTCGATCGAATAGATGTCGTGATGGGGCGGCGGCGAAATCAGCCCGACGCCCGGCACCGAGAAGCGCAGCTTCGCGATGTACTCGCTGACCTTGTGGCCGGGCAATTGCCCACCTTCGCCGGGCTTGGCGCCCTGCGCGATCTTGATCTGGATCTGGTCGGCGCTGTTCAGGTATTCGGCGGTGACGCCGAAACGCGCCGAGGCGACCTGCTTGATACGCGAGCGCAGCGAGTCGCCTTCCTGCAGTGCGACGTCGGCGACCACGCTGTCGATGCGCGACTTCAGCGATTCGCCAGCCTTGACCGGCGCGTAGCGATGGGCATCCTCGCCGCCTTCGCCGGTGTTGCTCTTGCCGCCGATCCGGTTCATCGCGACCGCCAGCGTCGCGTGCGCCTCGGTCGAGATCGAGCCGAGCGACATCGCGCCGGTGGCGAAGCGCTTGACGATTTCCCTGGCCGGCTCGACTTCGTTGATCGGCACCGGCGTGCACTGGTCAAACCTGAACTCGAACAGTCCGCGCAGCGTCATATGGCGCTTCGATTGGTCGTTGATGATCCGCGCGTATTCCTGATACGTCGCGTAGTTGTTCTGGCGCGTCGAGTGCTGGAGCTTGGCGATCGCGTCCGGCGTCCACATGTGCTGTTCGCCGCGCACGCGGAATGCGTATTCGCCGCCCGCATCGAGCGCGTGATCCAGCACCGGATCATCGCCGAACGCCTGGCGGTGCAGGCGCTGTGCCTCCTCGGCGATTTCGAGCACACCGATGCCGCCGATGTTGCTGGTGGTGCCGGTGAAATACTGGTCGACCAGCGGCTTCGCCAGCCCGACCGCCTCGAAGATCTGGGCGCCGGTGTACGACATGTAGGTCGAGATGCCCATCTTCGACATCACTTTGAGCAGACCCTTGCCGATTGCCTTGATGAAATTCCCGACCGCCTTGTCGCCGCGGCTTTCCGCGGGCAGCAGGTGGTCCATTGCAAGCACCGTTTCAAGCGCAAGATAGGGATGGATCGCCTCGGCGCCGTAACCCGCGAGCAGCGCGAAGTGATGGACCTCGCGCGCCGAGCCGGTTTCGACCACCAGACCCGCGCGCGTGCGCAATCCCTTGTTGATCAGATGCTGGTGGATCGCCGACGTCGCGAGCAGCGCCGGCACCGCGACATGGGCGGCGTCGAGGCGGCGGTCGGACACGATCAGGATATCGTCGCCCGAGCGCACCGCGTCCTCGGCCTCGGCGCACAGGCTGGCGAGCCGCGCTTCGATGCCCTGGTTGCCCCACGCCGCCGGATAGCAGATATCAAGCTCGTGCGAGCGGAAGCGGTGGTCGGTGTGCTCGGCGATGTGGCGGATTTTCTCCATTGCCTCGAAATCGAGGATCGGCTGCGATACCTCGAGCCGCAACGGCGGGTTGGCTTCATCGATGCCGAGCAGATTCGGGCGCGGCCCGATGAACGACACCAGCGACATCACGAGTTGCTCGCGGATCGGATCGATCGGCGGATTGGTGACCTGGGCGAACATCTGCTTGAAATAGCTGTACAGCGGTTTCGGGCGATCCGACAGCACGGCCAGCGGACTGTCGTTGCCCATCGAGCCGATCGCCTCCTCGCTGCTCGCCGCCATCGGCTGCATCACGAGCTTCAGGTCTTCCTGCGTGTAACCAAACGCCTGCTGACGGTCGAGCAGCGCGACCGCGCTGGAGGGTCGCGGATGTCTGGCGGCCGGCAGGTCGTCGAGCTTGACGCGGATGCGCTCGATCCATTCGCGATACGGCTTGGCGCCGGCCAGCGTGTCCTTGATCTCCTGGTCGTCAATGATGCGGCCGGCCTCGAGATCCACCAGGAACATGCGCCCCGGCTGCAGCCGCCATTTCTTGACGATTTTTTCCTCCGGCACCGGCAGCACGCCCGCCTCCGAGGCCATCACCACCAGATCGTCGCTGGTCACCAGATAGCGCGCCGGACGCAGGCCGTTGCGGTCGAGCGTGGCGCCGATCTGGCGGCCATCGGTGAAAGCGACTGCGGCCGGGCCGTCCCACGGTTCCATCATCGCGGCGTGATATTCGTAAAACGCGCGCCGCCTGACGTCCATCAGCACATGTCCTTCCCACGCTTCGGGAATCATCAACATCATCGCGTGCGTCAGCGAGTAGCCGCCCATCACCAGCAGTTCCAGCGCGTTGTCGAACGACGCCGAATCGGACTGTCCGTCGTTGATCAGCGGCCAGAGCTTTCCCAGATCTTCGCCGAGTATCGAGCTTGAAATCGCGCCTTGCCGCGCGCGCATCCAGTTGACGTTGCCGCGCAGCGTATTGATCTCGCCGTTGTGCGCGATCAGCCGGAACGGGTGCGCGAGATCCCAGGTCGGGAAGGTGTTGGTCGAGAAGCGCTGATGCGCGAGCGCCAGTGCTGACACGAAGCGTGGGTCCTGCAGGTCCCGGTAGTAATTGCCGACTTGTCCGGCGAGCAGCATGCCCTTGTAGACGACGATGCGCGCGGATAGCGAAGGCACGTAGAATTCCGCGCCGTGCTGCAAGCCGAGCGCGCGGATCGCATGACCGGCGGAGACACGGATGATGTAGAGCTTGCGCTCCAATGCGTCGGTCACGGTCACGCCCTTGCCGCGGCCGATGAAAACCTGCCGGATCACCGGCTCGATTTTTCTGACCGACTCGCCGAGGCAACTGTTGTCGCGCGGCACATCGCGCCAGCCGAGCAGTTGCTGCCCCTCGGCGCGGACCGCGCGCTCGATCTCCTGTTCATAGGCCAGCCGGCTCGCCTGATCCTGCGGCAAAAACACCATGCCCACCCCGTACTGGCCCGCCGGCGGCAGCTTTATCCCCTGCGCGGCCATTTCCTCGCGGAAAAACTCGTCGGGAATCTGCAACAGGATGCCGGCGCCATCCCCCGCCAGCGGATCAGCGCCGACCGCACCGCGATGAGTCAGGCATTTGAGTATCTGCAGGCCCTGCTCGACTATGGTATGGCTTTTCCTGCCCTTGATGTGCGCAACGAAACCGACGCCGCAGGCGTCATGTTCGCGGGCTGGGTCGTACAGACCCTGCATGGGTGGGGGCAGTAACGGGTTCACGCGCTACCTCACGGGGCAAAAAAAGCCGGACATCCCGGCTTGACGTATGTGCGATTGCAAAAAACAATCCTTAAAACAGTTTCAATATACCGCCTATGTCCCTACGTATCAAGACCTTGCCAAGACGATCCCGTTGTCCTTGGGACGCCTGACGGCAGGATCAGATTTCGTCCACTGCAAACAGCCTGCGGTACTCGCGCATCGCGTAGCGGTCGGTCATGCCCGCGATGTAATCGGCAGCGGTACGCGCGACATCGGAACGGGCAACCGCCTGATATTGCGGCGGCAGCAGGCGCGGCGAGGCGGCGAATGCCTGGAACAGGTCGGTCACGATCCGCTGCGCCTTGGCCGTCATGCGTGCCACCTGGTAATGCTGATAAAGATGCTGACGCAGGAACTGCTTGAGCTCCTGCTGCTGATCCCGGACTGCGGCGCTGAAGGCGATCAGCGGCGGCAGGCGGCGCACATCGTCGAGCGAGGCCGGGCCGTGATCGCGGATCAGCCGGCGGCTGTGCTCGCTGAGATCGACGACGAGGTTGCTGATCATGCGCCGCACCGTTTCGTGCACCAGCCGGCGTTCGTCGATTTTCGGGTATTCGCGACGTACTTGCCGTATATGGCGGGCAAATATTCCGACTTCGGACAACTGTTCGATGCTCAACAACCCCGAGCGCAGCCCATCGTCGACATCGTGGTTGTTGTAGGCGATTTCGTCGGCGACGTTGGCAAGCTGGGCCTCAAGCGATGGCCGCTGCTTTTGGATGAAGCGTTCGCCGATTTCGCCGAGGCGGCGCGCGTTGTTGGGCGAGCAATGTTTGAGAATGCCCTCGCGCGTTTCGAAGCACAGGTTGAGGCCGTCGAACGCCGCGTAGCGCTGCTCGAGCAGATCGACGACACGCAGCGACTGCAGGTTGTGCTCGAACCCTCCATACGGCTTCATGCATCGATGCAGGGCGTCCTGCCCGGCGTGGCCGAACGGCGTGTGGCCGAGATCATGCGCGAGCGCGATCGCTTCGGTCAGGTCTTCGTTGAGCTGCAGACTGCGCGCGACCGAGCGCGCGATCTGCGCGACTTCGAGGCTGTGCGTCAGACGCGTGCGGAACAGATCGCCTTCGTGGTTGACGAATACCTGGGTCTTGTATTCGAGACGCCGGAATGCGGTCGAATGGACGATCCGGTCACGGTCGCGCTGGAACTCGCTGCGACCGGCCGGCGACGGTTCCTTCAGGCGGCGGCCGCGGCTGGTGTGCGGGCCGACTGCGTACGGAGCGAGTTCAGGCATGGTCGCCGACCGAGGCGGCCAGCGCCGTGGTGATCACCGCCGGCGCGACGTCCGTTGTCAGAAACGCCGCGCCGATGCCGCGCAGCAGAACGAAGCGTATTCTGCCGGCCTCGACCTTCTTGTCGAGTCCCATCAGCTGCAAATAACGTTCGCCGCCGAGATCGGGCGCAATCGTCGGCAGATGGGCGCGCTTGAGCAGGGCGACGATGCGGCCAACGTCGGCGCGGCCGAGCAACCCGAGTTGCTCCGACACACGCGCAGCGACGACCATCCCCGCGGCAACGGCTTCGCCGTGCAGCCAGCGGCCGTAGCCGAGCCCGGTTTCGATCGCGTGGCCGAACGTATGGCCGAGATTGAGCAGCGCGCGCTGACCGCGTTCTTCGCGCTCGTCGGCGGCGACGACGGCCGCCTTATTGGCGCACGAACGCTGGATGGCGTGGACGAGCGCGTGCGGATCGCGTGCATTCAGCGCGTCGATGTTCTGCTCCAGCCATCCGAAGAAATCGCGATCGCGGATCAGGCCGTATTTGATGATTTCCGCCAGCCCGGCCGCGATCTCGCGCGGCGGCAGGGTATTCAGCGTCGCGGTATCGATGATCACCGCCCGCGGCTGGTAGAACGCGCCGATCATGTTTTTGCCGAGCGGGTGGTTGATCGCGGTCTTGCCGCCGACCGATGAATCGACCTGCGCCAGCAGAGTGGTTGGAGCCTGGATCAAAGGCACGCCGCGCAGGTAAGTCGCGGCGGCGAAACCGGCGAGGTCGCCGACCACGCCACCGCCCAGCGCAATCAGCGTCGTCTTGCGTTCGCAATGCGCGGAAAGCAGTGCATCGAACACCTGGTTCAGCGTCCGCCAGTCCTTGTGGTCCTCGCCCGCAGGGATGATGATTTTCGCCACCTCGATGCCGGCTGCCGTGAGCGTCCGCGCAAGCGGGTCCAGATAGAGCGGCGCGACCACGTCGTCGGTGATTACCGCGGCGCGCGCGTGCGGCAGATGGCGCAGCAACAGCTCGGCCTGCGCCAGCAGGCCGGTGCCGATGTATATCGGATAGCTGCGTTCGGCGAGGGCGAGCTGGACGATTTGCATGGGCCTAATGCCGGGCGGCGTTTTTCACGTGCGCAGACGGGACGGTCGACGGCGTGTCGTGAAAGTGATCCTGCAGACGGCGCTCCAGCGCGCGGCCCAGCGCGGCCAGACTCTGGCTCCCGGTTTCGACGACGATGTGTGCGGTTTGGCGGTAGAGGGGATCGCGCTGCTCCAGCAACTGCTGCAGCGTGGTGCGCGCATCGGCGGTTTGCAACAGAGGCCGATTGCGATCGTATCGGGTGCGCCGCCATAACTCGTCGACAGTGGCGCGCAGGTAGACAACCATGCCGTTACGCCTGAGGATCTGGCGGTTGCCCTCGGCCAGTACCGCACCGCCGCCGGTTGCGAGGACGATGTCGTGCATTTTCACCAGTTCACCCAGTATCGCCGTCTCGCGCGTCCGGAACCCGGGCTCTCCCTCGATTTCGAAGATCACTGGAATCTTGACACCGGTGCGGCGCTCGATTTCCTGGTCGCAATCGTAGAATGCCTTGTTCAGCCGTTTGGCAAGGAAACGTCCGACTGACGTTTTTCCGGCGCCCATCAGCCCGATCAGGAAAATATTTCCCGGCATCGCGCCGGGTTCGGTGCGCTTGCTCATCGGCGAATTGTAGCGTGATTCGCCGTTGGCACTGCAGCTTCGGGCTTACAAAAAACAACGGCCGGGATCGCCCGGCCGTTGTCCGCGGAAGAGGCGGAATCAGCGCACCGTCAGATTATCCTTGATGATGCGGGGGCTGATGAAAATCAGCAGTTCATTGCGGTCGTCCTGTTTCTGATTCTGCCGGAACAGAAATCCGACATAGGGCAGATCGCCCAACACCGGAACCTTGTTTGTGGAATCGTTCTGGGTCTGGGTGTAGATCCCGCCGATGACGACAGTGCCGCCGTTTTGCACCAACACCTCGGTTGTTATCTGCTTGGTATCGATGGAGGGTCCGGCCGTCGTGTTGGCGCCGGGGCTGTCCTTGTGGATATCGAGCGCCATGATGATGTTGTCGTCGGGGGTCACCTGCGGCGTGACTTTGAGCGACAGAGTCGCTTTTTTGAAGGATACGGTGGTCGCGCCGCTGCTGCTCGCCTGCTGATAGGGGATTTCCGTGCCGGATTCAATCGAAGCTTCTTTCTGATCCGCCGTGACGACGCGGGGGCTGGAAATGATCTTGCCCTTGCCGTCTGCCTGTAGGGCGGAGACTTCCATGTTCAGGAAGCGCGACAGCGCTTCATTGAACAGGATCACCGAAAACACTCCCGGACTAGCGCCACCAATGCCCGTAGCCGGCAGATTGACACCGAGCGCCTGATCGAGCGTTGGAATCGGCGTCGAGACCTGGGTCGTGAAAAAGCCGGTGGCGTCGAGCGAACCTCCGACGGATACACGCTGCGCCGCCTTGCCGCCGAGCGTGTCTCCGGGCGGGCCGTTCGCGGTGCCGCGATCGGTTACGCCCAGCCGCGCCCCGAGATTGCGGCTGAACGTGTCCGAAGCTTCAACGATGCGAGCCTGGATTTCCACCTGCCGCACCGGCACGTCGATCTTGCGCAGCAACTGGCGCACCTGTTCGAGATGGCTTGGCGTGTCTTGCACGAATATCGTGTTGGTGCGCGCGTCGACGACGGCGCTGCCGCGCTTCGACAATATACGTTGCTCCTTGTTGGTCAGCGTGCTCTGTACCGCGTCCGCTTTCTGATAGTTGAGCTGGAACGACTCGGTGCGCAATGGTTCGAGATCCTCGATATCCTGCTGCGACTGGAGCGCCTGTTTCTCCTTGACGGCGATTTCGTCGCGCGGCGCAATCCACACTACGTTGCCGTCCTTGCGCATATCGAGCCCCTTGGCGTCAAGAATGATCTTCAGCGCCTGATCCCACGGAACATCCTTGAGGCGCAGGGTCAAATTTCCGGAGACGCTGTCGCTGGTGATGAAGTTGAAGCCGGTGAAATCGGCGATTACCTGCAACACCGCACGCACTTCAACGTTCTGGAAGTTGAGGGAGAGCTTTTCTCCGGTGTAGCCGACGTGGCTACCCTGAATCAATTTGGTCGGATCCTCGACGATCGGTTTGACGTCGACGATGAACTGCTTGTCGGTCTGGTAGGCGGCGTGTTCCCACAATCCTTTGGGCGAGATCAGAATGCGCGCATTATTGCCCTCTGTGAGCACGTCGTAGGTTTGCACCGGCGTGGCGAAATCGACGGCGTCGTAATGCTTCTCCAGATTTTTCGGCAACGCGGTGTCGATGAAATCGATGATCAGATTGGCGCCCTGTTGATGCAGATCGATGCCGATGCCGGTATCGGAAAGATCGACGATGATTTTTCCTTCCCCATTGGGGCCGCGGCGGAAGCTGACGTCGCGCAGGCTATGGCGGACTTCCTGCGAGGGTTGCGCTTCGGCGAAATGTGCCGCGGCGGAGGGGAGCGGTGCGGCGGCAGCGGCGCCAGGCGTCGCGGCGCCCTGCAGAGTGACGATCAGATTGTTGCCGTCGATCCTGGTGTCGTAGCCGAGCGGTTTCAGCAGGTTCATCACCAGCCGGGTGCGGTCGCCGACCTGCACGATATTCATCGCGCGCAGATCCCCCTGGCCGACGTCCTGGGTGTTTTTGCCGAGGGCGTTGACCGTGTTGGGGAAATCGAATGCAATTCGCGGCGGATTGTTGATGGTGAATGCGCCGGGCTGTCCGGCCAGCGGCTGCTTGAGCACGATCTGGACCACCACGTCCCCGCTTTGCTGAACGTTGACTTTGATGTCTTCGATGCTGTTGGCGCCGGACGGCGCGAATTGTTGCGCGGCGGCGCCGAGGGCGGCCATGCCGAGCAGCAGCCAGATGATGCAGTGCGCGGCTTTGCGCGCGCCAGTAGCGATAGTCATGATAATTTCTCCTGGATTACCCTGCTGGAGATTGGTTCCGATCTCCACGGTTATTTTCCTTCCTCCAGCAACGTCAGAGTGCTCACCCGTTCGGTCCAATCGCCGGTGCTGTCCTGGACGATTTCCTTGAGCTTGACCGAGGATTCGTCGATCTCGGTAATCAGCCCGAAATTCTGGCCCATATAATTGCCGGGCTTGACGCGGAATAAATTGTTGTCCGGCGTCTTCACCAGTGCGTAAGTCACATTGCCCTGCTGAATCGTCCCCACCATGTGCAGATTTTCCAGCGGATAGGCCTCGAGCGGCTCCTTGCGACGCGTAAGGTCGGGCTGAAGGCCGCCGCCGGCGCCCTTCGGCGGTTCAATTTTGCGCGGTTTGAACGGATCCAGAAGATCGTAAGCATCGTAGTTGAACGGTTCGAAGGGCTTGATGCTGGGCAACGGCGGCACGCGGCCGCGGGGCAGATTGTCGGCATCCTTGACGAATTGCTTGAGCTCCGAATATTTTTCTCCGCCGCAGGAAGCGAGCCCGCAGCAGACACAAACCATCAGGACGATGACGCGCTTCATTTCTTGGGCGCCTTATTTTTATCTTTCGCCGATTTTTTCTGCTGGGCAATTTCCTCTTCGTCGAGGTAGCGGTAGGTCTTGGCTACCGCGTCCATCGCGAGCACGCCGTCCTTGTTCGGCGTCAACGATATATCCTGCAGCAGCACGATGCGCGACAGTTTTGCGATGTCGCTGGCAAACGCCCCGATGTCGTGATAGTTGCCGGTCACACGGATATTGATCGGACGCTCGGCGTAGAACTCGGTAAGGGATTCCTGAGACGCGGGCTTGAAAAGCTCGAACTGCAACCCGCGCCCGAGCCCGGCCTGATTGATATCGGTGAGCAGGGCTTCCATTTCCGATTTGCCGGGCAACTGCTTGAGAAGCGTCCCGAACGATTTTTCGACTTCGGCAAGCTGGTTGCGGTAGGCGTCAAGGTCAATGGCCTGTTTTTTCTTGTCGATAAAGGTGTCCCGCAGCGCAAGTTCCTTTCTCGCCGCTTCATGTATTGCATCGAGTTGCTTCGACCAGTCGAGAAAATAGCTTGCGATGATGATTACGATAAGCGTGATCAGCAGCAGGCCGAGCCTGACGGGGGCCGGCCAACTGCCGATGTTCTTGGGGTCGAGGCGCCTTAAGTCATCCAGTGTCATCACGATGTCTGTCCGTCCTTAGCCGGTGGCGCCGGCTTTCTGCAGCGCCGGCTTTTTGCCGGAATCCGGTTCCGTTTCCTTGGGGCGCGTGATCTGCACGCTCAGACTGAACTCGTTGATGCGCCGGCCCTGGTCTGTCGTGCCGCGGATTTCAATCAGGTTCGGATTTTCAAGGTAAGGGGAAGACTCCAGGTTGCGCATGAAGGTCGATACCCGCGCGCTCGATTGCGTATAGCCGGTGATATTGACCACATTGCTTTTTTGCTGGACGCTTTTCAGGTATATGCCGTCCGGTAACTGGCGCACCAGTTGGTCCAGCAGCAGCACAGTCTGATTGCGGTTCGCCTGCAGAGCTTCCACGACCTTTTTCCTCTGAAGCAGGGCTGCCACCTGGTCCTTCAGCTTCTTGATTTCGTCGATTTGCTTGTCCAGCAGGGCGATCTGATCCTCGAGATATTTGTTGCGTCCTTGCTGGTCTTCGAGGCGGCCACCGAGGTAAAGGTGAACGGCAAACCAGATTACCACGCCGAGCGCCACTACCACCCCCAGCATGGCGAAAAATTCTTTTTGCTGCCGCTTACGCTTGATTTCGCGGTGCGGCAGCAGATTGATGCGCATCATGCGTCGAACCTTCGCATCGCGAGACCGCAGGCGACCATCAACGAGGGGGCATCGCTGATCAGGTTCTTGGGCCTGATTTTTGAGGACAGCGCCATGTTGGCAAACGGGTTTGCCACCAGCGTATTTACCTGGGCGCGGCGCATCACCGCTTCATCGATGCCTGGAATTGCGGCGCAGCCGCCGGCGAGCAGGATATGATTGACCTGATTGTATTGAGTCGAGGTGAGGAAAAATTGCAGCGCGCGCGCGACCTCGAGCGCCAGCGTATCCATGAAAGGCGCCAGCACGTCCGATTCATAATTATCCGGCAACCCTCCGCTGCGCTTGGCGGCCTCCGCCTCTTCCGGAGACATTCCGAATACCCGCTGGATTTCCTGGGTCAGTTGATTGCCGCCGAACGGTTGCTCGCGCATGTAAATCGACTGGCCGTTGCGCAGAACGCTGAGGTTCATCATCGTGGTGCCGATGTCGAAGATCGCGACGTTCTGGTCCTTGCCGCCATCAGGCAGCTGGCGCTCGATCAGTTCAAATGCTGTCTGGGTCGCGAAGGATTCGACGTCCAGCACCACGGGCTTGAGCCCTGCGGCTTCGGCGGCGGCGACGCGGTCTTCTATTTTGTCCTTGCGCGCGGCGGCGATCAGGATTTCGACATCGCCGGGATTGTTCGGGGCCGGGCCCAGCACCTGAAAGTCAAGATTGACTTCATCGAGGGCAAAGGGGATGTATTGATTGGCCTCGGTTTCAACTTGCAGTTCGAGTTCGTGTTCCTGCTGTCCGGCGGGCACGATGATTTTTTTGGTAATCACCGTCGCCGTGGGCAACGCCAGCGCGAGATTTTTGATATGGGTGCCGAGCCGTTTCCAGCCGCGCTTCAGCGAGTCGCTGACCGCGTCGAGATTGTTGATGTTGCCTTCGACCACCGAATCGCGCGGCAACGGTTCGATTACATAGCGCTCGATGCGATAGAGGTTTTTCCCGGCGTCGGCGATCTCGACCAATTTCACGGCCGATGAGCTGATGTCGCAGCCGACCAGCGGCGGGGCTTTCGATTTGAAAAACTGCTCGACCGCCCCGAGGCCGGACAATAATTTTTCCTTAATCATTGGTCAGTTAGAGCCAGTTTACATAATTTACGTTAAATGCTAACAACAACTCCCCACCATGTAAAGTATTTCTTGCCCGTTTCTTTTTGAGAAACGGTGCGCCATAATTGCGGTGAATTATTACAGTATAACCAGCATGCTGGCTGTGAACCGTGGCATGCATCACACCATCATAAACCGCATAGGCTTTATCCCATTTTTATCTGCATAGGTTGTTGATTGATGCCGCGTTGGTGGGTATTTCCGCTCGTATTGTCTTGTGTTGCTCTTTTAGCGGGTGCGTTAGTCATTGTTTTTTCAGCGGTTATTATCTACCCTACGCTGCCGTCGCTGGAAACACTCACCGATTACCAGCCCAAGATCCCGTTGCAGGTCTATAGCTCCGACGGGGTATTGATCGGTGAATTCGGGGAAGAGCGGCGCGCTTTGGTCAGGATTGAGCAGGTGCCGCAGGCGATGCGCGACGCGATTCTCGCTGCTGAAGACGAGCGGTTTTATCAGCACGGCGGGGTTGATTATCTGGGGGTATTGCGCGCCGCGCTGTCCAATTTTGTTTCGGGCGGCGTACATCAGGGGGCAAGCACGATCACGATGCAGGTGGCGCGCAATTTTTTTCTGACCAAAGAGAAAAAATTTACGCGTAAATTTGCCGAAGCGCTGCTGGCGTTCAAGATTGAGCACAGCCTGACCAAGGACCAGATTCTCGAACTCTATATCAATCAGATTTATCTCGGTCAGCGTGCCTATGGCTTCGCGGCGGCTGCGCAGACCTATTTTGCAAAGCCGCTTGACCGATTGTCGCTGGCCGAGATGGCGATGCTGGCAGGGCTGCCGAGGGCGCCTTCGCGCGACAATCCGATCGTCAATCCCAAGCGCGCCAAGTTGCGCCAGGGTTACGTGCTGCACCGGATGCGAGAACTGAATTTCATTTCGGACGAACAACTGCAGGCCGCCGAGAAACAATCGGTGACGATCAACCGGGATGTCAACAATTTTGCGGTGCCGGCAGACTATCTTGCCGAGATGGTGCGACAGGCGCTTTACGACCAGTTTCAGGATGACGTTTACAGGAAAGGATTCCGCGTTTATACGACGATAGTCGCGGCGCATCAAACAGCCGCTTATGACGCCGTGCGTGAAGGCGCGCTCGAATATGACCGGCGCCACGGTTATCGCGGTGCCGAACGCTATGTTGAACTCGAACCGCAACCGAGCGATGAAGCGCTTGAAGATGCATTGCAGGACGACCCTGAAAGCGACGATATCATTCCTGCGCTGGTGCTTGAGGCGCGGGCCAAATCGCTCAAGGTTTACCGTCGGGGCGGGGAAATAATAGAAATTAGCGGCGATGGGCTTCAGTTCGCGCAGAGAATGCTTGGTGACAAGGCGCCCAGAAATCAGCGCCTGCGGCGCGGTGCGGTCATTTATATCCAAAAGAACGAAAAGGGGCTGTGGCGGGTCACGCAGCTGCCCCAGGTCGAAGCGGCTCTGGTGTCGATTGATCCGCATGACGGCGCGATCCGCGCGCTGGTGGGCGGCTTCGATTTTGCGCGCAACAAGTACAATCACGTGACCCAGGCATTGCGTCAGCCCGGCTCCGGTTTCAAGCCCTTCATCTATTCGGCGGCGCTCGAAAAAGGATTTACTCCCGCAACCATCGTCAATGATGCTCCAATCAAATTTGATGCGACCGAGACCGGTTCGGAACCATGGGAGCCGAAAAATTACGACGATAAATTCGACGGTCCGATACGCATGCGCATCGCGCTGGCCAAATCGAAAAACCTGGCTTCGGTTCGAATATTGCAGGCGATCACCCCGCAATACGCACAGGACTACATCAGCCGTTTCGGATTCGATCCGGAGAATCATCCGCCCTATCTCACCATGGTGCTGGGCGTCGGCAGTGCGAGCCCGCTGCAAATGGCGCAGGCATATGCGGCGTTCGCCAACGGCGGCTATCGTGTGACCCCCTATTTCATCGCGCGGATCGAGGATTCCAAAGGCAATGTCATTGCACAGGCGCAGCCCGGTCGGGCGGGCGAAACGGCGGAACGCGTGATTGACGCGCGCAATGCCTTCATCATGAACAGCATGCTGCAGGATGTGGTGCGGATCGGCACGGCAACCCGTGCGCTTGAATTGAAACGCGGCGATCTTGCCGGCAAAACCGGCACGACCAATGATTTCGTCGACGCCTGGTTTTGCGGCTACGGAACCGGACTGGTCGCTGTGACATGGCTGGGATTCGACAATCCACACACCCTCGGCAATAATGAAACGGGCGCGGTTGCTGCCCTGCCGATGTGGATTGATTATATGGGCAAGGTGTTGAAGGGCGTTCCTGAAGAGCAGCCCGTGATGCCGGAGGGGGTGGTGGTGGCGCACATTGACCCGGACACCGGGGTCAGGATGGCAGATGGCGGCATAACGGATTATTTCTATCAGGAATATTTGCCGCCCGAGGGAGGGGATGCTGCCGTGCGGCAGGCGCCCGCCAACATCAAGCCGCCAGAAGAAATAAAGAACCAGTTATTCTGATCGCAGCGCTCCATGCCACGTGACTCCCGACGGAACTATGCGCGCGAGCGTATCGCTCACTTGGCTGCTCGTCTGATGGCGGAGGACGGGATCGAGGATCATGCGCTGGCGAAGCGCAAGGCAGCGCGCCAAATCGGAGCAGCCGGTCTGCAGCAATTGCCGGACAACGGGGAAATAGACATCGCGCTCAAATCGTACCGCATGTTGTATTGTGAAGGGTATGCGGACGAATTGCGGGAATTGCGTCGACGGGCGCTGGCGGTCATGGATGGTCTCGCCCGCTTCAATCCGCACTTGGTCGGCCCGGTGTTGAACGGCAGCGCCGGCAGATTCGCAACCATCCAGCTTCAATTGTTTGTCGATAACACGAAGGATGTGGAGATCGAGCTGATCAACTGCGGTGTCAATTATCGCAACGGAGCTAGCCGCCTCTATTGCGGAAAACTTTCATTCGAAGTGCCGACGCTGGCGTTTGTCGAAGATGGGGTCGATGTCTGCCTGATACTTTTATCTTCACGCGATCTGCGCTGCATGGTCAAGTCCGACATGGACGGCAAGCCGGTCGAGCGCGCATCCCGCGCCGCAGTCGCGGCATTGGTGGCCGCGGAGTGAACATGCCTACCGTAGTTGCTTGAGCCAGTTCGCGGCATCGACCGCGAAGTAGGTCAAAATCGCATCGGCGCCGGCACGCTTGAAGGCGGTCAGCGCTTCCATTACGCACAGCCGTTCGTCAAGCCAGCCGTCTTTGGCCGCCGCCTTCAGCATCGCGTACTCGCCGCTGACCTGATAAACGAGGGTCGGGGCCTTGAATTCGTCTTTTACGCGCCGCACGATGTCAAGATATGGCAACCCGGGCTTGATCATGACCATGTCGGCGCCTTCGGCGAGGTCGAGCCCAACCTCCCACAGCGCCTCATCGCCGTTGGCGGGGTCCATCTGATAGTTGTATTTGTTGCCGCGACCGAGGGTGGAAGCCGATCCCACTGCATCGCGGAACGGGCCGTAGTATGCGGAGGCGTACTTTGCGGCATAGGCAAGTATTCGGGTATGGATCAATTTCTTATCGTCAAGCGCATCGCGGATTGCGCCGATGCGTCCATCCATCATGTCGGAAGGCGCCACGATATCGGCTCCTGCTGCTGCACAAACCACCGCCTGTTTGGTTAGTACCACGGTGGTTTCATCGTTCAACACGTAGCCGGAACGGTCGATTATGCCGTCCTGGCCGTGGGTGGTGTAAGGATCCAGCGCGATATCGGCGATCACGCCGAGTTCGGGGAAGCGCTTTTTCAATGCCGCGATCGTGCGCGGCACCAGCCCTTTCGGATTGATCGCCTCGCGGCCGTCCGGCGTTTTCAGATTGCGTTCGACCGAAGGGAAAATCGCCAGCGCAGGGATGCCGAGATCCAGGCACGATTCGGCATGCGACAGCAGTTTGTCGAGGGTATAACGCTGGATGCCGGGCATCGAACTGACGCGCTCGGTGCGGCGGGCGCCGTCGATCACGAATACCGGATAAATCAAATCATCGCAGCTTAGACGATGTTCGCGCACCAGGCGGCGCGAAAACTCGTCGCGCCGGTTGCGCCGCATGCGGCGTTGTGGAAACTGGCCGAGAATTTTCATGATGGGCATTAACAATTTGAAACAAAAAACCTTTTTCCGGCCGCGGAACTTGGTTTCACCGCGACCTGTCTCATTTACAGACGGTTTGTCGTCTCCCGCTTCTCCTCCCTGAGCGGGTGCCTTAATGCTAATTAAGGCTTCTGCCCCCGGTTTATTCCCCTTAACCGGGGGTTTTTTTATGCGCCCGCCGTTCCGCCCTGTCTATGTCGCCAATTTTACGCGTGATCGAGAGGTATTGAACAGCGCGGCAGCTTGGTTCAGACCGCTACGATTTGATCGTGGCGAAATATTCGCGCGTGGCCGTCAGGGTTTGCTCGATTTCGGCGGCGCCGTGCACGGCGGAGACGAAACCGGCTTCATATGCCGACGGCGCGAAATAGATCCCGCGTTCGAGCATCGCATGAAAAAAGCGACCGAAGGCATCTTTGTCGCACTCCATTACCTGAGCGTAGTCGCGTGGCGGTGCGTCCCGAAAATAGACGCCGAACATGCCGCCAACCGCCTGCGCCGAAAATGTGATTCCGTGTTCGCGCGCCAGCGCTGACAGGCGTTCGATGAGCGTCGAGGTGACCTTTCCCAGCGCTTCATAAAAGCCCGGCCGCTGCACGAGCTTGAGCGTGGCAAGACCGGCGGCCACCGCAACCGGGCTGCCCGACAGCGTTCCGGCCTGATATACCGGGCCCGATGGCGCGATGAACTGCATGATGTCGCGCCGACCGCCGAAAGCGCCGACCGGCATGCCGCCGCCGATGACCTTGCCGAGCGTGACGAGATCCGCGGTGATACCGAACAATCCTTGTGCACCTTGAGGTCCGACGCGGAATCCGGTCATCACTTCGTCGAAAATCAGCACGGCACCATGCCGCGTACAAAGGTCGCGCAGGGTCTGCAGGAATTCACGGTGCGGCACCACCAGATTCATGTTGCCGGCGACTGCTTCGACGATCACGCAGGCAATGGCGTCGCCGTCGCGCGCGAATGCCGCCGCCACCGCTTCGCTGTCGTTATACGGCAGCACCCAGGTCTGCGCGGCGACTTCCGGCGGCACCCCGGCGGAACTCGGATTGCCGAAGGTCAGCGCGCCCGAGCCCGCTTTGACCAGCAGCGCGTCAGCATGGCCGTGATAGCACCCTTCGAACTTGATCAGCGTGGAGCGGCCGGTAAAGCCGCGCGCGAGCCGGATCGCGCTCATCGTCGCCTCGGTGCCTGAGCTGACCAGACGTACCTGCTCCATGCCGGGCACTGCGCGGCACAGCAACTCCGCGAGTTCGGTCTCCGCCGCGGTCGGCGCGCCGAAGCTCAGGCCGAGGCTTGCCGCCTGCTGCACGGCGCGCACGACTTCCGGATGCGCGTGGCCCAGGATCAGCGGCCCCCACGAACCGACATAATCGATGTAGCGTTTGTCGTCGGCGTCCCACACGTGGGGACCGCGGCCGCGCGTGAAAAAACGCGGCGCGCCACCGACGGCGCGGAACGCGCGCACCGGCGAGTTGACACCGCCCGGGATCACGCGCTGGGCGGCGGCGAACAGCTCGTCGTTATGCGAAGTCATGGTTTTCCGGTGTGAACAGGTTGCAGAACTCACGCGCGGCGCCTTCGACATCGGCGGCGGCGAACAGGGCCGAGATCACCGCTATCGCGTCGGCGCCGGCGGCGATCACCGAATGCGCATTGTGCAGATCGATGCCGCCGATCGCAACCAGCGGCAGCGTGAGTTGCCGCCGCGCGCGCCGCAACAGGTCGGGCGTGGCGCATGCCGCGGCGGGTTTGGTCGGCGACGGGAAAAAGCCGCCGAAGGCGACGTAATCCGCTCCGTCTGCCGCTGCATTGCGCGCGCGCGCGAGATCGTCATAGCACGAAACGCCGATGATCCTGTCGTCCCCGAGCAGCGCGCGCGCCGCGGCAACCGTCGAATCATGCGTCCCGAGATGAACGCCATCGGCATCAAGCCGGGCCGCGAGCTCGACGTCATCGTTGACGATGAACGTGGCGCAGCGGGCGCGGCACAGCGCCATCAACGCACCGGCCTGCTCGATCCGCAATGCCCGATCCGCTGTCTTGTTCCGGTACTGGAGAATCGATGCTCCGCCGGCAAGCGCGGCGGCGGCCTGTTCCAGCAGCGGCGGGGTATCGACGCAATCGGGCGTGACAGCATAGAGTCCGCTAATCATCGTCGACCTTCTCTTCGTCGCGCGCCCAGAACAGGCGGTCGGGAATGTTTTGCCCCATGCCGGGACGGAACGCCGCTCGCAATGCCTGCCAAGTGTATTCCTGCGCATCCTTGACCGCTTCGTCGATACTCAGCCCGCTCGCGATGGTGGCGGCGATCGCCGATGCGAGCGTGCAGCCCGATCCGTGGTAGCTGCCGGCGAGCCGCTCCCAGCTGTCGCTGCGCAGCGCGCCATCATGGCTGTAAAGGGTGTTGACGACCTGCGGTGTGCTGTCATGGGTGCCGGTGATCAATACATATTCGCATCCGTTCTCTATCAGCCGGCGCGCGCACTCGGCAGGCGTGATTTCGTCGGGAATTTCGTTTTCAGCCGCCACCAGTCGCCGCGCCTCGATGCTGTTCGGCGTAATGATGGTGGTCTGCGGCACCAGCAGTTCGCGCAACGCGCCGATGCTTTCGTCGGTTGCAAGTTCGTCGCCGCGACCCGACGCCAGCACCGGATCGAGCACGAGTGGAATTTCCGGATAATCGGACACGATCTCGGCGATTGCCGCGATGTTTTCGACGCTGCCGGGCAGTCCGATCTTGAATGCGGCGACCGGCATGTCCTCGAGCACGCAGCGCGCCTGATCGGCGACCCATTCGCTGTCGAGCGGCAGCACGTCTTCGACGCCCATCGTATCCTGAATGGTCACCGCGGTCACCACCGACAACGCGTGGCAGCCCATGCTTGACAGGGTCACGACGTCGGCCTGCAATCCTGCGCCACCGCTCGGGTCGGTTGCCGAGAACACCAGAACGATCGGCGGCGGGACGGCGGTGGACGGCTCCATCGGGAAAGTTGTTGAAGAAGGGATTGAATCGTTAAAATCGCATTTTAGCCCAGATTAGGCCTTCTCCCATGACCAGCGATGCCGGTTCGTACAAAGCTTACATGTGTCTCATTTGCGGTTTTATTTACGATGAGGCCGCCGGCTTGCCCGAAGAAGGCTTTGCTCCCGGCACGCGGTGGGAGGACATACCGATCAACTGGACCTGCCCCGAATGCGGCGCGCGCAAGGAAGATTTCGAAGTAGTGCAGATCTGATCGCATACTAATGGTCATGCGGATTCTGCACACCATGCTGCGGGTCGGAAATCTTGAGCGATCGCTGGCTTTTTATACCGAGGTGCTCGGCATGAAGGTGTTGCGGCGGCAGGATTACCCGGAGGGGCGTTTTACGCTGGCGTTCGTCGGCTACGGCGATGAGGCGCAGACCGCGGTGATCGAACTGACGCACAACTGGGACACCAACTCGTACCAGGTCGGCAGCGGCTACGGACATATCGCGATTGAAGTTGACGACGCGCGTCAGGCGTGCGAGGAAGTCAGGCAGCGCGGCGGCAAAGTCGCGCGCGAAGCGGGCCCGATGAAACACGGCACCACCGTGATTGCGTTCGTCGAGGACCCCGACGGCTACAGGATCGAATTCATCCAGAAAAAAGCCGGCTGATCAGCCGGCGCGTGTGGCGACGAAATCGGCGATCGCGACAAACTGCGCGACGCCCAGTTCCTGCGCCCGCCCCTGGGGGTCGAGGCCGAGCATTGCGAAATCCGCCGGCGCAAGATAGGCGCGAAGGGAATTACGCAGCGTCTTGCGTCGTTGTGCGAACGTCGCGCCGACGACCTGCGCGAACAGCGCTTCATCGCGCGCCGGCCATGGCAAAGGATGCCGCGGTATCAGGCGCACTACGGCGGATTCGACCCGTGGCCGCGGATCGAACGCTTCCGGCCCGACATCGAACAGTTTTTCCACTGCGAACCGGTATTGCAGCATCACCGACAGGCGGCTGTAATCGCTGTCCGCCGGCGTGGCGGCGATACGGTCGACCACTTCTTTCTGCAGCATCACATGAATGTCGCATATCGACGCGGCGCAGCTTTCCAGGTGGAACAGCAACGGGGTCGAAATGTTATAGGGCAGGTTGCCGACGATCCTCGACTTCCGTCCGAACCGGGCGAAGTCGAATTTCAGCGCGTCGCAGTTATGCAGCGCCAATCGCGGATAGCGGCGCTGCAGGCTGGCGGCGAGGTCGCGGTCGATTTCGACCGCATGCAGCTCATCGACCAGGGCCAGCAACGGTCCGGTCAGCGCGCCCAGCCCCGGGCCGATTTCGACGATCAGGTCGCCGCGCTGAGGATGCAGCGCGGCGATGATCGCCGCGACTACCGAATCATCGACCAGAAAATTCTGGCCGAACCGTTTGCGCGGCTGATGCATCACTGTCCCGTGCCCGCCGGGCGAGCGTGACGGCCAGATCGACTGCGGCATAAAGGCTGCCCGGCTCCGCCTTGCCGGTGGCGGCGAGTTCCAGCGCGGTGCCGTGATCGACCGAGGTGCGTATGATCGGCAGGCCGAGCGTGACGTTGACGCCGCGGCCGAAACTCGCGTGCTTGAACACCGGCAGGCCCTGGTCGTGGTACATCGCGAGCGCGCAGTCGAATCCGGCCAGCCGCTCGCGCTGGAACAGGGTGTCGGCCGGCAGCGGGCCGCTGATCCGCCAGCCCTCATCGCGCAGCCGCGCGATCAGCGGCGCGATGATTTCGATTTCCTCGCGGCCGAGGTGCCCGCCTTCGCCGGCGTGTGGATTGAGTCCGGCGACCGCGATGCGCGGCGTCGCGATGCCGAAACGGATTCCGAGGTCGTGGTGCAGCACGCGCAGCGTCTGTTCCAGATCGTCCCGCGTGATGTGGCGCGCGATGTCCCTGACCGCGAGATGCGTGGTCGCGAGAGCGACGCGCAGGCCGTCGTCGACCAGCATCATCACGACATGCGGCGCGCCGGTGCGCGCCGCCAGGTATTCGGTGTGTCCCGTGAAGGCGATGCCCGCGTCGTTGAGAATGCCTTTATGCGCCGGCAGCGTCACCATCGCATCGAAGCGCCCCTCCATGCAGCCTTCAACCGCGGCGTCGAGCGTGCGCAGCACATGGCGCGCATTCGCCGGATCGAGTTTGCCCGGAACTACCGGCGCTGCGACGGGCACCGGCAGTACCGCTATGGCACCCGCCGCGCGGGGAATTTCCGGCATCACCGCGGATAACGCGACGCCGCGCCAGGGCAGGCCGAGCAAACGCGCGCGCTGCGCAAGCAGTTCCGGGTCGCCGACGACGATCAGGCGCGCCGCCACCGCGCGTTGCGCGAGCAGCACGCACAGGTCCGGGCCGATGCCCGCCGGCTCGCCCGTAGTGACGGCGATCAGCGGAAGCGGGGAGGAGCAGACAGTGTCGGCGGACATGGAATGAGTACCATGAAGGTGCCGGGCTTCCGCGGCAATCCGGAAGCCGGAATCCCGCTATTTGTCTTCCAGATGGTACTCAACGTACGCCTTGTCGCGCAGTTCGCGCGCCCAATTCTGGTACGCTTCGTCGGCTTTCTGGGCGCGCAGCGCAGTACGCGCGCGCAGCCGCTGCTGCTCCTTGGTCATGTCGGCGTCGCGGCGTTCGAGCACCTGGATCAGGTGCCAGCCAAACTGGGTCCGCACCGGTGCGCTGATTTCGCCCGGCTTCAGCGTTTCCATCGCCTTTTCGAATTCGGGTACCGTGTCGCCGGGGGACAGCCAGCCGAGATCGCCGCCGCGCGTGGCGCTGCCGACGTCTTCCGACTGCAGCCGCGCCAGCTCGGCGAAGTCCGCGCCGTGGTCGAGACGCTCCCGGATTTTGAGCAGGCGATCTTTGGCCTCGTCTTCCGACACGATTTCGTTGGTCTTGATCAGGATATGGCGGGCGTGGGTTTGCTGCACGATGACGGGCGTATTTTGTCCGCGCCGGTCATCGACGCGCAGGATGTGGAACCCGTTCGGGCTGCGCAGGATCGCGGTCACTTCCCCCGGATGCAGCGGCGCAACCGCTTCGGCGAACAGCGCCGGCATCTGGTCGGAACTGCGCCAGCCGAGCACGCCGCCCTGCGTCGCATCGGGCGCGTCGGAAAAGCTTGCCGCCACCTGACGGAAATCGGCGCCGGCCTTGATCTGCTTGAGCGCTTCCTCCGCGCGCGCGCTGCGCTGTTCGACCTGCTCCGGCGGCGCCTGCTCCGAAATCCGGATCAGGATGTGCGACAGACTGAATTCTTCGCCGCGGTCCCCTTTTTCGCGCTGGGCTTTCAGGAAGTTGTCGATTTCGCCGTCGCTGATCGCGATCCGGTCGTCGACATCGCGCTCGCGCAATCGCGCCAGCGTGATTTCATCGCGTATCTGTTCGCGAAACTGGCTGAATTCGATGCCGTCTTTCTTCAGCGATTCCTGCAACTGCGCGACCGAAATGTTGTTTCCGTCGGCGATGCGCGTGATCGCTTTTTCGACCGCCGCATCATCCACCGTCAGCCCGGTTTCCTTCGCCTCCTGCAGCTCGATCCGGTTGAAGATCAGATGTTCGAGCACCTGTTTTTCCAGCACGTCACTCGGCGGCAGCGGGGTGTTTTGCCGCTGCAGCTGCGCCGTCACGTTCCTGACCGCGGTGTCGAGTTCGCGGTGCGTGATCGCTTCGTTATTGACGATCGCCACCACGCGATCGAGAGTTACCGGCGGCGCGGCGCTTCCGGCCTCCGCTTGCTGGGCGGCCGCAATGGGGGCCATCGGCACGCTCAAGGCCGCCCCCAGGCCAAAGGCCGTCAATGCGCGTTTCAGCGCCCCTTCGATCATTGCTGACAAATCCATTTCAGTGTTGTTCGAACGTGTCGGCGGCCGTCTGCCGGGAATATCCGCCGATACTGCGGCGCAGAAGCTCCAGCGGGTTAGAGCCGAACTGGGACACGCCGTTCAATTCAAGCTGGATGAAGATTGCATTTACCTGGCTGGTCGTCGACGTCGTAAAGCTGTGGGCCACCACGCGCAACGCCCAGCAGCAGCCGTCGTTGTATTCGAAACCGGCCAGACCTTCGAGGAGAGAGCGGTTTTCGAGCGAATAGTTCCAGCGGCCGAGAATGCTCCAGCGCGCGGTGATCGGCCATTGCGCCGAAAAATCGACCTGTTTTTCCACTCCCGGCAGCCCGTTGATATTGGTCAGGCCGAGAAAGCTGCTCTCCGCGGCCGAAACATAGCGGTAGCCCACATTCAGTACCTTGCCGGGTTCCGGCGCGTAGCGCGTGTCGACCGACAACCGCTGCGTTTGCGACAGATTGGTCGTGTACTGCCAGCCGAAGTCGGTGGTCCAGTGCGGCGCAATCGTGCCGCTGACCAGCGCCAGCAGGTCGGAAGAATTGCTGGCGCGCGCCGGCACGCCGGGCAGCGTGACTTCCTGGGTGCTGAAGTAATAGCGCTGCGCGAGCCCGACGCGCAGCCGTTCGACCCCATCCTGCTGCAGGAAGCGCGAAGTGATGCCGGCGGTGATCTGATTGGCGTCGTTGATGCGGTCATATCCGCTGAACTGATTTTCGGTGAACAGGGTGGCGAAATTCAGATCCTGGATTCCGCTGTCGAAATTCGGCAGCGTGTTCTGGTTGCGCGCCGGAATGTAAACATAATAGAGCTTGGGTTCCAGAGACTGTGTCATGGTCTGACCGTAGAAAGACGCCTCGCGTTCGAAGATCAGGCCGCTCTCGGTCGAGAAAATCGGCACCGTGCGGCTCTGGCTGGCGGCCAGTGTCGTCGTCGAGGCGTCGAGGTCGTAGTGGGTGTAATTCACGCCGATCTTCGGAATCAGGTAGGCGAAGGAAGACTGCAGCGGCAGACTTATGCTGGGATAGGCAACCGAGCGTCGGCCGTTGACCAGTGTCGGGTGCGTAAAATCCGTGAAATTGCTGTCGAGATTGAAGTCCAGCAGGTCGAAATCCTGCCGGCTGGCGGAGAAGGTTATCTGGGGAGCCCGATCGTACGGGATGGCGACTGGCTGCAACGGATCGGGTTGCAGTGTCTGCCAGCGCTGCATCAGCGCGCTGAAGCCCCAGATGCCGTTACTGCCCCAGGCCCCGCTGTGGCTGAGCGTGCCCTGGCGCGGCAGCAGTGTCGTCGAGGTCGCCGTGATCTGGGTCGACAAATCGGTGAAATAGGTGTCGTCGGATACTTTCTGGATATTCAGGGCGCCGTTCCAGCCGTTGCCCCAGCTCTGATTGTGCGTCAGGAAAATGCCGTAGCGATTCTGACCCTGATCGACGCGGTCGTCGGGCAGCACTTCGTAGTGAAACTCGCCCGAGTAGGTGGGTTCGATGTAACGGAACTCGGTGTTCATTTGCAGTCCGCGTTTTGCCATGTAACGCGGCGTCAGCGTCGCGTCGTAATTCGGCGCGATGTTCCAGTAATAGGGCAGCGAAAACTCGACGCCCGAATTGCCGCTGCTGCCCGCGGTCGGCATCAGGAATCCCGATTTGCGCTGCTTGTCGAGGGAAAAGCTCAGGTACGGCGTATAGAAAATCGGCATCCCCATGAATATGATGCTGGCGTTGCGCCCGGTGCCGACTTGACGCTGCTTGTCGAGCTCGAAATCGTCGGCGCGGATGACCCAGGCTGGATCGTCGGCGCGGCAGGTCGTGTAGTCGCCGCTGACCAGCCGGTACCTGCCGTCGCCCTCGAGCAGCAGCTTGTCGCCGGTGCCGTGGCCGCGTGTCGCCTTGACCACCACTTCGTATGCGGGGTCGTCCAGTTCCCCATGCTCGGTTTCGAGGTTGAAGCGCAGCTTGCTGCCCCTGAGTACATCGTCATCCTGCTCGATGCGCACATTGCCGCGGGCGTTGATTTCGTCCTCGGGTTTGTCGTAACGCAGCCAGTCGGCGTAGAAGGACTGGCCGCGCCGCCAGACCCGCACCTCGCCCTGCGCTTCGGTTTCCTGTTCCTGGTGCCCCTGAAGCTGGTCCGCCTCGAAAAACAGCGGCAACTGGTCGCGTTCGGACGGCACAAAGGGAATCAGCGCCGGCTGCCACTTGAGGCGCACGCCATTGTCATCCGGACCGGCCGCTGGCGGGGTATCGTCCGCGGCGGCGCAAGTGCACCACAGCAGCAGAACAAACGGCGCGACGCGGAATGCTTTCATTATCATTATCAACTGGAGGGAATGATAAAATCGCACAATTTCCCGAATAAGGCAATGCGCGAAGAACCCCGTCGGCAGCAGCTTCGGCAATGGGTTGAAACGCAATTGGGCGCTGCGCCGTCGACATTCGAGCCGGCATCGCAGGACGCAAGTTTCCGGCGCTATTTCCGGGCGCGCGTCGCCGACATCTCATTCATCGTGATGGACGCGCCGCCGGAGCATGAGGACTGTCGCCCGTTCGTGCGCGTCGCGGCGCTGATGGCCGACGCCGGCGTGCACGTGCCGCGCGTGATCGCGCAGGATCTGGAGCGCGGCTTCCTGCTGCTTTCCGACCTCGGCACCGTCAGTTATCTGCACGCGCTCAACGAGGACAATGCCGACGCCCTGTTCCTCGACGCCATGGACGCGCTGGTGCGCTGGCAGCTGGCGAGCAGACCCGGCGTGTTGCCGCCGTACGACGAGGCGCTGCTGCGGCGCGAACTCGAACTGTTTCCGCAATGGTATCTGCAGAGCCATTGCGGCATGCAGCTGGACCGCGCGCAGCGGCAGGCGCTTGACGCGCTGTTCACGCGGATCGTCGCCAGCAATCTCGCGCAGCCGTGCGTCTATGTCCACCGCGATTACATGCCGCGCAACCTGATGGTATGCGAGCCGAATCCGGGGGTGCTCGATTTCCAGGACGCGGTGTTTGGGCCGATTACCTATGACATCGCATCGCTGTTCCGCGACGCGTTCATCAGCTGGGACGAAGCGCGCGTGATTGACTGGACTGCGCGCTACTGGGAGCGGGCCAAACGCGCCGGCTTGCCGGTTGCACACGACTTCGGCGCGTTTTATCGCGATTGCGAATGGATGGCTGCGCAGCGTCATTTGAAGGTACTGGGCATATTTGCGCGGCTGCATTACCGCGACGGCAAGGCCGGCTATCTGGAAGACACCCCGCGTTTCGTCGATTACCTGCGCGCCGCCGCTGCGCGTTATTCGGCTTTGAGCCCGTTGCAGGCGCTGCTCGACGCCGGCGCGAACCGCGCCGGGCCGCGCGAAGGCCGGCAATCTTGAACGTCATCCTGCTTGCGGCCGGCCGCGGCGAGCGCATGCGCCCGCTGACCGACAGCGTTCCCAAGGCGCTGCTAGCCGTCGGCGGCAGGCCGCTGATCGTCCGGCACCTCGAAAAACTGGCCGCCGCCGGTTTCGAGCGGGCCGTGATCAACCACGCGCATCTGGGAGCGGCGATCGAAGACGCGCTTGGCGACGGCAGCCGCTACGGCATCCGGATCGTCTATTCGCGCGAGCAGCAAGCGCTCGAAACGGCGGGCGGCATCGCTCATGCGTTGCCGTCGCTCGGGAGCGCGCCGTTCGCCGCGGTCAACGCCGACGTCTTCAGCGATTACGATTACGCGCAGCTCGCGCGCGCGGTCGGGCGCCTCGCCGCGGGAGAATTTCTCGCGCATCTGGTGCTGGTCGGCAATCCGCAGCATCATCCGGCCGGCGACTTCGCGCTGCGCGACGGGCGCGTCGTTCTGGCCGGGCACAAACTCACGTTCAGCGGGATCGCCGCCTATCGCGCTGAAATGTTCGCCGAGGTCGCGCGCGGCAGCAAGGCGAAGCTCGCGCCGCTGCTGGTCGGGCAGATCGGGCGCGGGCGGGTCAGCGGCGAGCATTTTCACGGTCGCTGGCGCGACATCGGCACACCCGAGCGGCTTGCCGCACTCGATCGCGAGCTCGCGTCGGCGGACTGAGCCGAGCGTACGAGGGACTATAATTCCCTCCCATGTCCGGCCCCGAGCTCACGACCACGATTCCCGCCGCCCATGCCGAGCGGCGCGCGCGCCTTGCGCAGGCGATGCAGTGCGGCGTCGCCGTCGTGCCGACCGCGCCCGAGCGATCGCGCAGCCGCGATTCGCATTATCCGTACCGCTATGACAGCTATTTTCATTACCTGACCGGGTTTCCCGAACCGGAAGCAGTGCTGGTGGTGATCGCCGGTGAGCCGGTCAAAAACATCCTGTTCTGCCGCGAACGCGACGTCGAGCGCGAAATCTGGGACGGCTTCCGTTACGGTCCGGAGCAGGCACGCGTCCGTTTCGGCTTCGATGAATGCCATCCGATCGGCGCACTCGACGCGCTGCTGCCGCAACTGCTCGCCGACCAGTCGCGGCTTTACTGCTATCTCGGCGGCGACGAAGCGTGGGACCGCCGCGTGCTGGGCTGGCTCGACGCGCTGCGCGCGCAAGCGCGCAGCGGCGTCGCCGCGCCGTCCGAACTGCGCGACGTGCGCGCGCCGCTCGACGAAATGCGGCTGATCAAGGATGCGCACGAAATCGCGGTCATGCGCCGCGCGGCGCAGATCACGGCGGCCGCGCACCAGCGCGCGCTGCGCGCGACCCGGCCCGGCCTCGGCGAATACGAAATCGAGGCCGAGCTGCTGTACGAATTCCGCCGCCGCGGCGCGCCGGCGCCGGCCTACACGCCGATCGTCGCCGGCGGCGCCAACGCCTGCGTGCTGCACTACGTGCAGAACGACGCGCCGCTGAAGGCCGGCGAACTGCTGCTGATCGATGCCGGCTGCGAGCTCGACGGCTACGCGTCCGACCTGACGCGCACTTTCCCGGTCGACGGCAAATTCACGCCGCTGCAGCGTGACCTCTATCAACTGGTGCTCGACGCGCAGGCGGCGGCGATCGCCGCGGTCAGGCCGGGCGCGTCATGGATCGCGCCGCACGATGCCGCGGTGCGCGTGCTGGCGCAGGGCTTCGTCGATTTCGGCCTGTGCGCGGGCGGTGTCGACCGGGTGATCGAGAGCGGCGACTATAAGCGCTTCTATATGCATCGCACCGGCCACTGGCTCGGGCTCGACGTGCACGATGCCGGCGACTACAAGCGCGACGGACAATGGCGCGTGCTTGAACCCGGCATGGTGCTGACGGTGGAACCCGGCTGCTACATCCGTCCCGCCGACGACGTGCCCGAGCGGTTCTGGAACCTCGGCATCCGCATCGAGGACGATGTGCTGGTTACCGCTGCCGGCAACGAAGTGCTGACCCGGGCGGCGCCGAAAACGGTCGCCGAGATCGAAGCATCGATGCGGCGATGACCGACGGCTGCGACATCGTGATCGCCGGCGGCGGGCCCGCCGGCGCGGCGTTTGCGCTGGCGTTGCGCGATTCCGGCCACCGCATTTGCGTGGTCGAGCCGCGCGCAACACCGCCGGCCGACGACGAAGACACGCGTAACCTGGCGCTGACTCATGGCAGCCGGCTGATTCTTGAGCGGCTCGGCGTGTGGGACACGCTGACGGCGACGCCGATCACCGCGGTGCTGGTGTCGCAACAGCGCGCCTTCGGGCGCGCTGAATTCACTGCGGCCGAGGCTGGCGTGCCGGCGCTCGGCTATGTGGTGCGCCACGCGCAGTTGCGCCGCGCTCTGACGGCGGCGCTCGACCGCAGCGGCGCGCGCGTGCTGTACGGCCACGCGGTGCGCGGCGTCGAAGCGGATGCCGCCGCCGCCCGCGTCCGGATCGAGGGCGCCGCCGGCGCGGCGGTGCTGGAGGCGAAGCTGCTGGCAGTCGCCGACGGCGGCGCTGGCGCCGACTGGGCGGAAGTAAAGGTGCGCCGCTATCGGGATGTCGCGCTGGTTTGCGATGTCGCTTCGCAACAGCCGCATCTTAACCGCGCGTTCGAGCGCTTCACATCCGACGGCCCGCTCGCGCTGCTGCCGATGTCGCACGGCTGGTCGCTGGTGTGGATCGGCGCGCCGGCGCGTACGCAAGCGCTCGCTGCGCTTGATCCCGGTGATTTCTGCCGCGAGGTGAAGGCTGTCTGCGGAATGCTCGGCGAATTCACGCTGCTCGGCCCGCGCCAGACTTTTCCGCTGACGCTCAAATATGCGATGGCGCCGCGCACGCCGCGCACGGCGCTGATCGGCAACGCCGCGCAGACGCTGCACCCGGTTGCGGCACAGGGTTTCAACCTCGGATTGCGCGATGCGTGGGAACTTGCGCGCACTCTCGTTGTGCGGCACGTGGGCGATCCGGGCACCGCTGCGGTGCTTGACGTGCACCGCCATGTGCGCCGTCGCGATCGCATCGCAACCATCGCTTTTACGGACTCGTTGATCCGGTTGTTTTCCAACGACATCCCGTTGCTGCGCGATGCGCGCGGCGCAGGACTGGTCGCGCTCGGCGCACTGACGCCCGTGAAAAAGTTGTTCCTGCGGCGCATGCTGTTCGGCGCACGCGGATAAATTTTTCGTATATCAAAATTCCAACACAGTGCTTTTCTTGGCGCGGGCGTGCGATTACAATTACGCCCTTTCCCGCAATTTCCACCGCAATAATTTGACGCTTCGCGCGATGCGCATCGGCCCGTATCAATTGAGAAGCAATCTGATCGTCGCGCCGATGGCCGGCGTCACCGACCGCCCGTTCCGTCAGCTGTGCAAGCAGATGGGCGCCGGCATGGCGGTATCCGAGATGGTCGCCAGCAACTCGCTGCTGTGGGGCTCCGCAAAAACCAGGCGCCGCGCCGATCATGAAGGCGAGGTCGACCCGATCGCAGTGCAGATCGCGGGGGCCGATCCGCGCATGATGGCCGAGGCCGCGCGCTACAACGTCGACCACGGCGCGCAGATCATCGACATCAATATGGGCTGTCCGGCCAAGAAGGTGTGCAACGTGATGGCCGGCTCGGCGCTGCTGAAGGACGAACCGCTGGTCGGCCGCATCCTTGACGCGGTGGTCGGCGCGGTCGGCGTGCCGGTCACGCTGAAGATCCGCACCGGCTGGGACAAGGCGAACAAGAACGCGCTGGCGGTCGCCAAGATCGCCGAGAACGCCGGTGTCCAAGCGCTGGCGGTGCACGGCCGCACCCGCGCCTGCGGTTTCAGCGGCAACGCCGAATACGACACGATCGCCGCGGTCAAGGCCGCGGCCGGCATTCCGGTGATTGCCAATGGCGATATCACAACGCCGCAGCAGGCGCAGCATGTATTGCGCCACACGCGCGCCGATGCGGTGATGATCGGCCGCGCCGCGCAGGGGCGGCCGTGGATTTTCCGCGAGATCCAGCATTACTTCGACACCGGCCGCCTGCCGCCGCCGCCCGAGGTCGCGGAAATCCGCCGCGTGCTGATCGCGCACCTGCACGACCTTTATGCGTTCTACGGCGAGATCACCGGCGTGCGCGTCGCGCGCAAGCACATCTCGTGGTACACGAAAGGGCTCGCCGGTTCGGCCGCGTTCCGCCACGCGATGAACCAGATGCAAACCGCGGACGAGCAATTGGCGGCGATCGGCGTGTTCTTCGAAGAGCTCGCGGCGCGCGGCCAGCGCCTCGCTTACGGCGACGAACCCGAGGCGCTGGCGGCGTGAGCGACGAAAACGACATCAGCCGCTGCGTGCGCAAGGCGCTCGACGGCTATTTCAGGGACCTCAACGGCGAAAAAGCGCACGGTGTTTACGAGATGGTGATCCATTGCGTCGAGAAGCCGCTGCTCGAGGCGGTATTGAACAAATACCGCGGCAATCAATCGCACGCGGCGCTCGCGCTCGGCATCAACCGCAACACGCTGCGCAAGAAAATGAAGCAGTACGGCATCCGCGGCTGAACGATTTATCGCGGACAAACCGGCGGCCGTTGCCGCGGCCGCGTTTTTTCTCTTCTGTCATGGCGGGCATCAAGACTGCGCTGATCAGCGTTTCGGATAAAAGCGGCCTCGTCGAATTCGCGCGCGGGCTTGCCGGCCTCGGCGTCAGCATACTTTCCACCGGCGGCACCGCGAAGCTGCTCGCCGACAGCGGAATCGCGGTGACCGAAGTGTCCGCACACACCGGCTTTCCGGAAATGCTCGACGGTCGCGTCAAGACGCTGCACCCGAAGATCCACGGCGGCATCCTGGCGCGCCGCGACCTGCCGGCGCATACGAGGGCGATCGAGGCAGCGGGCATCGCGACCATCGATCTCGTCGTCGTCAATCTCTATCCGTTCGCGCAGACCGTCGCCCGGCCCGGCTGCACGCTTGCCGAGGCGATCGAGAACATCGACATCGGCGGTCCGGCAATGGTCAGGAGCGCGGCCAAGAACCATGCCGATGTCGCGGTCGTCACCGACCCTGCTGATTATCCGGCGCTGCTGACCGAGATGCAGGCCGCCGGCGGCGCGGTCAGCGCCGCGGCCCGCTTTCGCCTCGCGCAAAAGGCGTTCTCGCACACCGCCGCCTATGACGGCGCGATCAGCAATTATCTGACCGCGCTTGATGCCGACGCGCCGGACAAAAATAAGCGCCAGGAATATCCGGCGCGGCTCAACCTGAATTTCGACCGCGTGCAGACGCTGCGCTATGGCGAGAACCCGCACCAGAGCGCGGCGTTCTATCGCGACCTCGATCCGGCGCCGGGCAGCCTGGCGCGCTACGTGCAGCTGCAGGGCAAGGAGCTTTCGTACAACAACATCGCCGATGCCGACGCCGCATGGGAATGCGTAAAGACGTTCGAACAGCCGGCGTGCGTGATCATCAAGCACGCCAATCCGTGCGGCGTCGCGGTCGCGGCCAGCCCGCTCGCCGCCTACCAGGCGGCGTTTGCGACCGATCCGACCTCGGCGTTCGGCGGCATCATCGCCTTCAACCGCGAGATCGACGCCGCCGCCGCGCAGGCGGTGTCGGCGCAGTTCGTCGAGGTCATGATCGCGCCGCGGGTGGCGGACGCGGCGCGCGCGGTGTTCGCCAAGAAGCAGAACGTGCGCGTGCTCGAGGTACCGCTGGCGGCGGGCGCCAACGCGTTCGACTTAAAGCGCGTCGGCGGCGGACTGCTGGTGCAGACCCCCGACAGCCTCAACGTCGGCGCTGCACAACTGAAGACCGTGACCAAGGTCCAGCCGACGCCGCAGCAGCTCGAAGATCTGCTGTTCGCGTGGCGCGTCGCGAAATTCGTCAAATCCAACGCGATCGTGTTCGCCGCCGGCAGCCGCACGCTCGGCGTCGGCGCCGGTCAGATGAGCCGCGTCGATTCGGCGCGCATCGCTTCGATCAAGGCGCAGAATGCCGGCCTGACGCTGGCCGGATCGGTGGTCGCGTCCGATGCATTCTTCCCGTTCCGCGACGGACTCGACGTCGTGGTCGACGCCGGCGCGGTCGCGGTGATCCAGCCCGGCGGCAGCGTGCGCGACGACGAAGTGATCGCGGCCGCCGACGAGCGCGGCATCGCAATGGTGTTCACCGGCCATCGGCATTTCAGGCATTGATTGGATTAACCGCGGATAAACGCGGATAAACGCAAATGAAATCGAACGGATGAACGGTCTCTTAAAATCTGCGTCCATCTGCGTTTATCCGCGGTTACCAGGGTTTTCATGAAGCTGTTGGTGATCGGCGGCGGCGGGCGCGAGCACGCGCTGGCGTGGAAGCTCGCGCAGTCGCCGCGCGTGTCGAAGGTTTATGTCGCGCCCGGCAATGCCGGCACCGCGCTCGAGCGCGGCGTTGAAAACATCGCGCTGACCGATCATGCGCAATTGATCGAATTCGCGCGGAGCGAGCAGATCGCGCTGACCGTGGTCGGCCCGGAAGCGCCGCTCGCGGCCGGCATCGTCGATGCGTTCCGGGCGGCGGGGCTTAAAATCTTCGGCCCGACACAGAAAGCGGCGCAGCTCGAGAGCTCGAAAGATTTTGCCAAGGCGTTCATGCGGCGCCACGGCATTCCGACCGCCGCCCATCAGACGTTCACCGATGCGCGCGCCGCGCATGATTACGTGGCGCAACGCGGCGCGCCGATCGTGATCAAGGCTGATGGGCTGGCCGCCGGCAAAGGCGTCGTCGTCGCCGCCGACCCCGCGCAGGCGCACGCCGCGATCGACGCGATGCTGGCCGGTGGCGGGCGCGTCGTGATCGAAGACTTTCTCGACGGCGAAGAAGCGAGTTTCATTGTAATGTCTGACGGCAGGCACGCGCTGCCATTGGCGACCAGCCAGGACCACAAGCGACTGCTTGATGGCGACCGCGGGCCGAACACCGGCGGCATGGGCGCCTGTTCGCCGGCGGCGGTCATCACGCCGGGGCTGCATGCGAAAGTGATGCGCGAAGTGATCCAGCCGGCGATTGCGGGCATGGCGAAAGAGGGCATCCCGTACACCGGTTTTCTCTATGCCGGACTGATGATCAGGGACGATAAAATCAACGTGCTCGAATTCAACTGCCGTCTCGGCGATCCCGAGACGCAGCCGATCCTGCTGCGCCTGAAAAGCGACCTGCTGACGCTGCTCGAACACGCGGTCGGCGGCACGCTCGATCAGGTCGAGGCCGAATGGGACACCCGCGCTGCGCTCGGCGTGGTGCTCGCCGCGCACGGTTATCCCGACGCGCCGCGCAGGGGCGATCCGATCGCCGGTCTGCCCGCGGCGAATGCTGCCGCCGACGATTATCATGTCTTTCACGCCGGCACCGCGCTGCAGGGAAAAGAAATCGTCACCAGCGGCGGGCGTGTGCTGTGCGTGACCGCGCTCGGCGCCACCGTCAAGGCCGCGCAGCGGCGCGCCTACGAAATCGCCGACCAGATCCGCTTCGACGGTGCCCAGTACCGCCGCGACATCGGCCACCGTGCCATAGCACTGCGCCGGTAAACTGCCGTCGTGAAGAATAACTGAGGAGAAAAATAATGGATGTTGGCGCAGTCAAAAATTACCTGCTCGATTTGCAGAACCGCATCGTTGCAGGACTGGAAAAGGCCGATGGCAAACTTTTTCGCCGCGACAGCTGGGAACGCCCCGAAGGCGGCGGCGGCATCAGCGCGCTGGTCGAGGAAGGCAACGTGCTCGAGCGCGGCGGCGTCAATTTTTCGCATGTGACCGGACACAATCTGCCGCCGTCGGCGAGCGCGTCGCGGCCGGAAGTCGCCGGTCGTTCGTTCGAAGCGATGGGCGTGTCGCTGGTGCTGCATCCGCGCAATCCGTATGCGCCGACGGTACACATGAACGTGCGTTTTTTCGTCGCGCACCCTACGGCTTCGGCTGGGCAGGCAGGAGCGAGACGCGAAGCCGAGAAGAACGCGACGAGACATACCGAAACAGGTGGGCGAGGAGCGGGCGCCGAAGGCGACAAAGTCGCAGCCCCGTCTGCCCAGCCGATCTGGTGGTTCGGCGGCGGCATGGACCTGACGCCCTATTATGGATACGAAGAGGATGCGGTGCATTTCCATCGCGTCTGCCGCGATGCGCTGGCACCATTCGGCGCCGATGCCTATCCGCGCTACAAGAAATGGTGCGATGACTATTTCTACCTGAAGCACCGGCAGGAGCCGCGCGGGATCGGCGGCGTGTTCTTCGACGACCTGAGCGCGCCGGACTTCGACACCTGCTTCGCGCTGCAGCGCAGCGTCGGCGATGGCTTCCTCAATGCCTATGTCCCGATAGTGGAGCGTCGCAAGGACCAGAAATACGGTGAACGTGAGCGCGACTTTCAGGCCTACCGCCGCGGACGCTACGTCGAGTTCAACCTGGTCTATGACCGCGGCACCATCTTCGGGCTGCAGAGCGGCGGCCGCACCGAATCGATCCTGATGTCGTTGCCGCCGATCGTCAAATGGCGCTACGACTGGCGGCCGGCGGCCGGCACACCGGAGGCGAAGCTCTATACCGATTTTCTGATCGGCAAAAGTTGGCTGGAGTGAATGCGATGGCCGCCGATACCGAACTCAAAACCATAGCGCAGCAGGAAGAACAACTGCAATTCGAGCGCTTCGACGCAGCGACTGCGTTCGAAATCGGCACGCGCATTAAGACGATTGCCGAGCGGCGCGGCGTCGCGGTCGCGATCGACGTGCAGTTGAACGGCTGGCCGCTGTTCTTTTATGCGATGCCCGGCACCACGCCGAACAACGCCGACTGGATCCGCCGCAAGCGCAACACCGTGCTGCGCTTTCACAAAAGTTCGCACCGTGTCGATCTGGAACTGCAGCAGAAAAAAACCACGCTCGCCGAGCGTCAGGGGCTAAGCACGGCGGATTATGTGGCGGCGGGCGGTGGCTTTCCGGTCATCCTGCGCGGCACTGGCTGCGTCGGCGCGATCACCGTATCCGGCCTGTCGCGCGAGGAAGATCACGAATTAATCGTTGAGGCAATTACCGGTTTTCTCGGAGGATAGCATCGGGCCCTATAAGACACGACTGCTTCCGACCCAAAGCAGACATTCACGAATAAGCGTAGCTAGGGCGTACCCTCCTTCACATTTTATCTACGGGCGCACTTTGCGCATTGGCCATCTTTTCAAATGACCCCACTAATTCCTTTATTTTTGTATCGATCGATTTCCATTCCGGAAGGAAGTCTCGCCCAAAAAAATAGTTCACATAGATTTCATCTGAATAATGTAAGAAAGCGTGGCAACCTGGCGAAAATCCAGCTTTCTCTTTATCACATATTGCAAAATAACTGGCCTGTCCGTCTACCAAAGAAACGTAGACTTCTCTTCCTTTGGGATTAAGATCAGGTAACCGTGTAAGCCCTGGCACATCGCTTTCAACAGAACCGTGCTCGCCAAGTCTGCTGCCTTCCAATGCCGCCTTATAACCTGCAGACACACTCAAGTGATGCGGGGAGTTTTCGATTAGTAAATTGATCTTTCGACCGTGGCCAAGTCTCTTAAATTCATCTTCTGTTTTGTTGTCATACGGTTGCATCTCGGGAAACAGCACTTCGACAATTACTCCTTCGATTTCTCCGCCCTCACGTGAATGCCTATCAAAAAGATAATTTCGGGGTATCCCAAAATTATGAGAAGCAATCTTGAACCTAACAATTCTGGTGTCTGTCGTTCTTGTCCAATCAAAAAAGAATAACCCATGCAAAGAATGCTTGAGCCAAACCATCCATCCAAAATACAGGCAAAAGGCTAAAAGCAACGATAAAAGTACCCCGTTGCTTAAATTTCGCAGATTGGTTTTCATAGACTGGCGTGTCAACTCGATCGGTTTTTTCGAATAAGTTTATAGAGAGAGCACTACATAATATTAAGCTTTTCAAAAGACATTCGACCGTCGTTTTTTGCATTGCGTCAAATGTCCGCTTTTGGCCGAAAGCGGCCATCGCATATCAGCTGGTCCTCAGCGATTTGAGCATGCCAAGGATGCGCTGGCCGAGACTTGACGCACGCACCTCGGCGGCTGGCTCAACATGCTGTGTCGCGGCCAGTTCCGGCGCCTGCCGGTAAGTCAGGTAGCGCTGCAATGCGCCATCCAGGTGGCCCTTCAGCAGCTTCACGTTCACCGGTTTGTTCAGGAAGCGGAAAATCTGCGCCTGATTGATCAGCTCGATCATCAGTTCCGAATCGGAGGCGGTGGTAATCACCATCGTCAGGATGCGCGGATTTTCCTCTTTCAGCAACTTCAACATCGCCGTCAGCTGCTGTTGCGCGGTATCGACGTCCACGATCACCACCGCGATTTCATGCGCCTGCATCGCGGCCAGCGCGTCGTCGAGGCCGGCCGCGAACAGCACCGGGCAACGGCCGCCGATCACCTCGCGTACCACACGCGCGATGCCCTCGTCCTTGTCGATGACCAGCACGCCGGCATCCATGTTTTTCGGCAGCGCGACGGCGGTCGGTCTGGCATTGGCCAGTTCGCGCGCGATGGTCGCCGCTTCGGCGATGATGGTGTGCAATTCCGTGTTGTCCCACGGCTTGCTGATGAAGCGGTAGACCTCGCCGTCGTTGATCGAGCCGACGATCGCGGTAAGGTCGGAATAGCCGGTCAGCAGTATGCGCACGCTGTGCGGCGAAATGTCGCGCGCGCGGCGCAGCAGTTCGACGCCCTGCATCTGGGGCATGCGCTGGTCGCTGATGATGACATGCATCTGATACTTGCTGATGAAGTCGAGCGCCTTGTCCGGGTCGGTCGTCGCAAATACGTGGTAGCGCGCCTTGAACAGCGATTTCAGCGCGGTCAGTATCCGTTCTTCGTCGTCGATGAACAGCAGCCGCGCCTGGCGCACGCCGGTGTCAATGCTGATCGCGCTGTCACCGGTCAGCACCGGCTGCACATTGTCCACCGACGCGGCCTTCGCCGCGCCGAGATTGAGCAACCGCGCCGCGTCGAGCAGCGCCGCGCTGTCGGGGGCCGGCGCGGGCGGTGCGGCCCCGACGCTGAGTGTCGCGTCAACCGCTTCGCGCAGCGCATCAGCGAACTCGCGCGCGCTCTGAAAACGTTCCTCCCGTTTCTTGGCGAGAGCGCGCTGCAGTACGCGGTCGATCAGCGGGGATAGTTTCGGGTTCAGTTGCGAGGGATTCGGCGGCGGCTGGTGCAGCACCGTCTGCATCAGGGTCGCGGTATTACCGGTGAACGGTTTCTTGCCGGTCAGCAGCTCGTAGGCAATGACGCCGACCGAATAGAGATCGGCGAGCGCATCGATCTCGCCGCCGAGAAACTGCTCGGGCGGCATGTAGTACGGGGTGCCGAGCACATCGCCGATCTGCGTCAGCTCGGACGCTTCGATGTGCGCGATGCCGAAATCGCTGATCTTAATGCGGCCGTCGTCGTTGATCATGATGTTCGACGGCTTCATGTCGCGGTGCACGACGCCCTGCGTGTGGGCGTAGCCGATGCCGTCGAGTATCTGGCGGATGATTTCGCCGGCCTCGCGCACGCTGTAGTGGGTTTCCTGCGCCAGGTGCTGCGCCAGCGTTTTGCCGTTGACGAGCTCCATCACGATGTAGGCGATCTCATCGTCCTCTCCATATTCGTAGATCTGGACGATGCGCGGATGATTGATGCGGCCGACCGCCTGCGCCTCGTGCCGAAAGCGGCTCAGCACGTGCTTCAGTTCGTCGGCGGGAAGCGACGCCTTGACGATGGCCTTGATTGCGACCGCGCGCGCGATCGCGCGGTCATAGGCCTTGTAGACCGTGCCCATTGCGCCCTTGCCGAGCACGCCTTGGATTTCGTACTTGCCGATTTTTTCCGGGAGCGCCGCCATCGTCGCCTCAGACGGGCGCGGTTTCCGCCGGCGGCTGCAGCGGCAGCCACAGCGTGAAGCGGGTGCCGGCGCCGGGCTGCGATTCGACGTTGATGCGGCCGCCGTGCTGCTGAATGATCTTGTACGAGATGGACAGCCCGAGGCCGGTGCCCTTGCCGGCCTCCTTGGTGGTGAAGAACGGATCGAAAATCTTCGGCAGCACTTCAGGCGGAATGCCTTTGCCGCTGTCCGCCACCTCGACGGCGACGCCGTCGCCGTCGCGGCGCGTGGTCAGTGTGATCGCGCCCTTGCCGTCTTCCATCGCCTGCGCCGCGTTGGTGATCAGGTTCAGGAACACCTGATTGATCTGTGACGGCGAACAGATGACGGCCGGAATTTCGCCGAAACGCCGGTTGACGGTGATATTTTTAAGGAGGTGCTTGGCGAGCAGCAATGTGCTGTTCAGGCCATCGTTCAGGTTGAAGCTCGTGACCTTGCTGCGGTCGAGGCGGCTGAAGTCCTTCAGGTTGCCGATGATTTCGGCCATCTGGCCGGTGCCGTAAAGCCCGTCGTTGACCAGCCCGCCGAGCTCCGCAAGCACGCGCTGCTGCTGCAACTGCGCGATCTGCGCCGAGACTGTCGCGAACTGCCGCGCCAGTTCGTCGGCATTTGCGCCGGCGCCGGCCTGCAGCAGCGCCAGCAGTTTTTCGCAGTCGGCGATGACCGTCGCGATATCGGGCAGCTTGCCGGCGACCGTGCCGAGGCTGTTCTTGACATAGGCGAGCGGCGTGTTGATCTCGTGCGCGATGCCGGCCACCATCTGGCCGAGCGCCGCCATCTTCTCGGATTGAATCAGCTGCGTCTCCGATTCCTTCAGGTGCTGCAGCGCCGCCGACAATTCGCGGGTGCGTTCCTGCACGCGCTGCTCGAGCCCCTCGTACGCGGTCTTCAGTTTGAAACCGAGCCACGCGATCAGGATCAAGAGCGCGCCGGCATAGGCGACCAGATAGGCGCGGTAGCGCTCCTTTTCGTCGAGCGCGTTCTCGACTTCGCGCGTCAACGCGAACGCCGCGCTGTCGAGCCGCGCCCCGGCTGTTGTCACCGCCAGCTGCGCCGCCAGCTGCTGCGTGTCGCGCGCGCTGTTGAGCAGGGATTGGACCGCCGTGTCGAGCGCGTGTGTCGCTTCGCGCAGATCGTCCGGCACCTGCGCGTACTGCAACTGCGACGCCGCGACCTGAAGCTGCGACTGCTGCGGATCCCGCGCCAGCAGATAGTATTGCGGGGCCGCGGTGCTCAGCATGCGCAGCGACTGTTCGAACATCAGCGAATGTTTGCGCATGCCGCCGAGCCGCGCATTGATCCCGGGCGCGTTGTTGAGGACGGTCCGCAGCGCTTCCCTGGCGGCGCCGTTCGCGGCGCGGAATTTTTCCATCAGCCCGGATTTTTGCTCGACTGCGGTTTTCAGTTCGGGCAGCGCCGCCGCCAGCGCCGCGCTGTGGATATGCGAATCAGCATCGATCAGCTGCTGCAGCGCCTTGGCGGCATCGGCGCCGCGGTCGGGAACCGGCGCGCCGTTGGCGGCAGGATCGTCGTGTGCGCGCAGCACGTCGATGTCCCAGCGCGTGTCGATGTCCTTCAGCTCGCGCAACAGGCCGAGCATTTCGTCGCGGCCGCGCAGATCGATCGCCTGGGTTTTGGTGTAGAGAAACCACAGCACTGCGATCAACAGCGCCGCCGCGCCGATCAGCAGAGCGTTCCGGATCCGGGACTCGATCTTCATGTGCGGATCATTCGCCGAGATAGGCGCTCTTCACGCGCGGGTCGGCGAGCAATTGTGCCGATTCACCGCTGAGCACGATCGCGCCGCTTTCCATTACATAGCCGCGCTGCGAAATTTCAAGCGCGCGCTGGGCGTTTTGTTCGATCAACAGCACCGTGGTCCCCTCCCTGGCGATTGCGCGAACGGTCTCGAATATCTGCCGCACCATCAGCGGCGCGAGTCCCATGCTCGGCTCGTCAAGCAGCAGCAATTGCGGGCGGCTCATCAGCGCGCGGCCGAGCGCCAGCATCTGCTGTTCGCCGCCGGACAGCGTGCCCGCCGCCTGCGCACGCCGCTCGGCCAGCCGCGGAAACATCTGATAGATGCGCTCCAGATCGGCAGCGATCGCACCGTCGCCGCCGCGCCGGCGGTGATAAGCGCCGAGCTCCAGATTTTCCTGCACGCTGAGCCGGCCGAAGATGCCGCGCCCTTCCGGCACCAGCGCGAGCCCGAGCTCAACCCGGCGGAACGTCGGCAACGCCGTGATTTCAATGTCATTATACTGAATGCGGCCGGCGGCCGGTGTGACTAGGCCGGTCAGTGCTTTCAATATGGTGGTTTTGCCGGCGCCGTTGGCGCCGATCAGCGCCACCATTTCGCCGGCCTTCACGTCGAGGTCGACGCCCTTCACCGCGTTGATGCCGCCATAGGCAACGCGCAGGCCCCTGACTTCAAGCAAGGGCGCCCCCCAGATAAGCTTCGATGACGGCCGGGTCGCGCTGCACTTCGCGCGGCGTGCCCTCGGCGATCTTCCTGCCGTAGTCGAGCACCGCGACGCGGTCGCACAGCCCCATCACCAGTTTCACGTCGTGTTCAATCAGCAGGATCGTCGTGCCGTCGGCGCGGATGTGTTCGAGCAGTTGCCGCAGCGCGCCGGTCTCGGTCGCGTTCATGCCGGCGGCCGGCTCGTCGAGAGCGAGCAGCTTCGGCTCGGTCGCCAGCGCGCGCGCGATTTCGAGCCGGCGCTGGTCTCCGTACGGCAGGGTTTTCGCGAGGTCGTTGGCGCGCGCTGCGATGCCGACGTAATCGAGCAATTCGTGCGCGTGCGCCGCAATCGCGGTTTCCTCGGCGCGCGCCGCGCGGCCGCGCACGATCGCGCCGAACACGCCGGCGCGCGTGCGCGCGTGACGCCCGACCATCACGTTTTCGAGCGCGGTCATGTTGGCGAACAACCGGATGTTCTGGAAGGTGCGCGCGATGCCGCGCGCCGCCATCCGGTGCGGTTTCAGGTCGGCGACGCGCGCGCCGTCGAACGTGAACTCGCCGCCGTCGGGCGTGTAGAGGCCGGTCAGCACATTGAACAGTGTGGTCTTGCCGGCGCCGTTGGGTCCGATCAGGCCGAAGATCGTGCCGCGTTCGATGGCGAGGCTGACATCGGCGAGCGCGGCGACGCCGCCGAAGTGCTTGCTGACGCCGGTGATCGAGAGCAGCGCTTCCATCGTTATTCGGTCGCCGCAAATTCGCGCCGGCGAATCGGCGACGGCCACAGGCCGGACGGCCGCAGCAGCATGACGCCGACCAGCGCCAGCCCGAACAGCAGCAGCCGCAGGTCGGACGGATCGACGAAAACGCGGCCGAACAGCGCGCTCTGCAAATCGCCGGTATAGCGCAGCGCCTCCGGCAGCACCACCAGCAGCACCGCGCCGAGCACGACGCCTGGAATATGCCCCATGCCGCCGAGCACCACCATGCACAGGATCATCACCGATTCGATCAGCGTGAAGCTCTCGGGACTGACGAAGCCCTGAAAGCTGGCGAACAGTCCGCCCGACAGTCCGCCGAAAGTCGCGCCCATCGCGAACGCCAGCAGCTTGATGTTGCGCGTGTTGATGCCCATCGCAGCGGCCGCGACCTCGTCTTCGCGGATCGCGACCCAGGCGCGGCCGATGCGCGAATTCTCGAGCCGCAGCGAAACGAAAACTACCGCCAGCGCCAGCAGCAGAAACAGATAGTAATAGGCGTAGAGCCCGGGCACCGCGACTCCGAGCAGGTCGTGCGATTGTGCCAGTGAAAACGCGCCGAACTGAAGCGGGTCGATGCGGTCGATGCCCTGCGGCCCGTTGGTGATGTTGACCGGCGCGTTCAGGTTGTTGAGGAAGATGCGGATGATTTCGCCGAAGCCGAGCGTGACGATCGCAAGGTAATCGCCGCGCAGCCGCAGCGTCGGTGCGCCGAGCAGCGCGCCGAACGCGCCGGCCACCAGCGCGCCCGCCGGCAGCAGCAGCCATCCCGGCAGATGCAGACCGAAATGCGGCGAAGCGAGCAGCGCATAGCAGTAGGCGCCGACCGCGTAGAACGCGACGTAACCGAGGTCGAGCAGGCCGGCAAAACCGACCACGATGTTGAGGCCGAGCGCGAGCATGATGTAGAGCAGCACCGAGGCGAGAATGCGCACCCACGCGTTGCCAGCGGTGGCGCCAACCAGAAAAGGCAGTGTGACGAGCACCAGCGCGAGCGCGGCGTACGCGCCCCACGCGATGCGCGGATCGCGTTTGAGACTCTGCCAGCGATCAGAAAAAGTCATGGTAACCGCAGATGGACGCAGATAAACACGGATTAAAACTCGTTTACGATCCGTTTAACTTCGATTTTCGGTCTGCCGAAATTAATCAGCAGACAAACGGTCAAGCCGGTTACTTTCAGGTAGTTCAGGCATTGGGCGGCATGGATATCGTCAAGAACCTTCGTCGTTTTAAGTTCCGCGACGATTTTGCGTTCAACCGGCAGGTCAGCCGTATATTCCCCAACGATATTTTCCTCGTAATGGACTTGGACACCATATTGCTGCGCAACCTCGATCACCGCCTTGCGCAATTCTATCGTCAGCGCATTTTCATAAACCCTTTCAAGAAATCCGCAACCAAGAACATTCGCGACATGATAGGCGCACCCGATGATTTTCTCGGTCAGGGCGTTGAGTTCCGATCGGCGTTCATCAGCGTTTATCTGCGGTTCCATATTTTCAGGCTCTGTCCGCGATGCGCTCACCGAGCAGCCCGGTTGGCCGGAAGATCAGCACCAGGATCAGCACGAAGAAAGCGAACACGTCCTGGTAGTTACTGCCAAGCACGCCGCCGGTCAGGTCGCCGATGTAGCCGGCGCCGAGGCTTTCGATCAAGCCGAGCAGCACGCCGCCGACCATCGCGCCGCGCAGGTTGCCGATGCCGCCCAGCACTGCCGCGGTGAACGCCTTGAGGCCGAGCATGAATCCCATGTAGTAGTGGGCGATCCCGTAGTAGGCGCTGACCATGACGCCGGCGACGGCGGCGAGCGCGGAACCGATCACGAACGTGATCGAAATGATGGTATTGACGTTGATGCCCATCAGGCCGGCAATCGCGGGGTTCTGCGATGTCGCGCGCATCGCGCGGCCGAGCGAAGTGCGCTGCACCAGCCATTCGAGGCTGGCCATCAGCAGCAGCGCGAGCAGCACGATGAAAATCTGCAGGTCGGTTATCACCGCGCCGCCGAGCGGGTGCGTGTTGACCGGAAGCAGCGCCGGAAACGGGATGTAGCGGCGGCCCCAGATCATCATCGCGACGTTCTGCAGCACGATCGACATCCCGATCGCGGTGATCAGCGGCGCCAGCCGCGGCGCGTGGCGCAGCGGCCGGTAGGCGACGCGCTCGATGGTGTAGCCGAGCAGCATGCACGACGGAATCGCCGCCGCGAGTCCGAGACCGATGATGACCGCCGGCGGCAGCGCGACGCCGCTGCCGAACAACAGCTGGATCACCGACAGCGCGATCATCGCACCGAACATTACGACTTCGCCGTGCGCGAAATTGATCAGGCCGAGGATGCCGTAGACCATCGTGTAGCCGAGCGCGACCAGCGCATAGATGCTGCCGGCGACCAGGCCGTTGATGATCTGCTGCAGAAGGATGTCCATGGTGTCCCTTGCGCCGACGCTAAAACGGCACCGCGCGGTGCCGTCCGGTTGCTGGATCGATCGCCGTCACCGCCCTGCGGTATCGGCGCCGAATACTTCGAGCGTCTGCCAGCGGCCGTCCTTGACCTGGTAAATGGTGACCGCGCTGTTGGTGAGGTCGCCGTTGGCGTCGAATTCGATCGGGCCGGTCACACCCTCGCGCTTGATTGCGGCGAGCGCGGGCAGATATCTGGCCGGTTCGCTCGACCCCGCTTTCTGCATCGCGTCGGCGAGGGTCATCACCGCGTCGTAGGCGAACGGCGAGTAATTCTGGATCGGGCCGTATTTGGCGGTGAATTTTTCGGCGAACGCCGCACCGCCCGGCATTTTTTCCAGCGGCAGGCCGGGCGTCGAGGCGATTGCGCCTTCGGTCGCGGCGCCGCCGAGCTGGATGAAGGCCGGGCTGCGCGCGCCGTCGCCGGACAGGAACTGCGCGCCGATGCCGAGCGTTTTCAGCTGCGCGATCATCGGCCCGGCCTGGGTATCCATGCCGCCATAGAAGATCAGATCGGGATTTTTGCTCTTGATCGCTGTCAGGATCGCGCGGAATTCGGTTTTCTTGTCGTCCACGTACTCGCGGTCGACGACGGTTGCCCCATCCGCCGCTGCGACTTCGGCGAAATGATCGGCCAGCCCTTGTCCGTAGGCGGTGCGGTCGTCGACGACCGCAATTTTTTTCGCGCCGAATTTTTTTACCGCGAATTCGGCGAGCGCCGTGCCCTGCCGGCTGTCATTGGCCATCATCCGGAACAGCGTCTTGTAGCCTTGCTGCGTGAGATCGGTTGCGGTCGCCGACGGCGTGATTTCGGGAATGCCGGCGTCGCTGTAGATCCTGGCGGCCGGGCGCGTGGTGCCGGAGTTGAGATGGCCGATCACGCCGGAAACTTTTTCGTCGACCAGTTCCTGTGCGACAATCGCCGCGGTTTTGGGGTCGGCCTGGTCGTCCTTGCCGACGAGTTCAAAGCGGGCGCGCTTGCCGCCGATCATGAAGTTCTGCGCATTCAATTCTTCGATCGCAAGCCGCGGCCCGTTCTCATTGTCCTTGCCGAGATGCGATTGCGGGCCGGTCAGCGGCGCCGCCGAACCGATTCTGACGACGACTTCAGCGGCGCTTCCGGATTCGGTGCCCTTGTTGCAGCCGGTCAACGCAAGTATCGCCGCCAGAGCAATGCCGTACCAACGGATGGGGGTCATCAGATTCGAGGATAAGTGGTTGTTGCAACGCGCCAAACGATTATCCCGACGCGTTCCCGCATTGTCAATTTGCATCGAGCGCGGCAATCACCTCGTCGAGCCTGTTGATAGGGGGCAGACATGCAGTGCCGCGACAGATGTATGCGCAAGCCTCGCCGTGCAGCGGTTTGTCGAGCGTCGGCGGCAAGTCCGGCAGGTCGTCCGGCAATGCCAGCAGCATCGTCTGCGGCCGGTAGCGTGAATTCAATTGCTTTTGCCACGGCGCGATCGCCGCAGTTTCGCCGCGCAGGATCACTACGGTCGGCGGTTGCAGATATTCTTCGAGCGCAACACACAGGCTGGCATGCGCGCTGGCGTGCAATTCGAGCGCGGGCTTAAACGTACGCAGCGTGCGCTCCGCCGCTTCCAGATAGCGGATCTCGCCGGTCAGATGACCGAGCCGCTGTAGCGCGACCGCAGCGACGCCGTTGCCCGACGGCAGCGCGCCGTCGTGGCCGTTCTTCACGCGCTGGATCAACGTCTCGTGGTCATGACTGGTGAAAAAGAACCCGCCCTGTTCGCGGTCCTCAAATTGGTCGAGCAGCAGCTCGGCGATTTCCCGCGCCCATTGCAGGTCTTCGTTGCGGAAATCGTGCTGCATCAGTTCCAACAGCGCGTCGAGCAGAAACGCGTGGTCGTCGAGATAGGCATTGAGGTGCGAGCGGCCGTCCTTGTGCGTCGCCAGCAGCCGGCCGTTGCGCCACAGCCGAGCGCGGATGAATTCCGCCGCCGCGCGCGCCGAGGCCAGCCATGCCGGGTTATCGAACGCGCGCGCGGCGCGCGCCATGCCCTTGATCATCAGCGCGTTCCAGCTGGTCAGGATCTTGTCGTCGCGCCCCGGCCGGATGCGTTTTTCTCTGACCGCGAACAATTTCGCGCGCGCGGCGTCGAGCAGCGCCTGCGCGCGTTCGGGCGCAATACCGAGCTGCTGCGCGACGGCGGCGAGCGGGCGCGTCACGTGCAAATGCCACTGATCTTCGAAATTCGGCCGCGCGTCGAAGCCGTAATGCGGTGCGGCGACTGCGTATTCCTCAGCGCTCAGCGCGGCGCGCGCCTCATCCGGCGTCCAGACGTAGAACTTGCCTTCCTCGTGTTCGGAATCGGCGTCGAGCGACGAATAGTAACCGCCCTCTTTGGATTGCATCTCGCGCATCACCCACGCCGCGGTGTCGGCGACGACGCGCTGGTAAAGGGGTGACTGCGGGGATGATTGCGGCGGCTGCGGATCGGCGCGCCCCGCGTCGCTGTACGCATCCGCATAAAACGCGAGCAGCAGCGCGTTGTCGTAGAGCATTTTCTCGAAATGCGGGATCGTCCACTCGCCATCCACCGAGTAGCGGCAGAAACCGCCGCCGAGCTGATCGTAGATGCCACCCTCGGCCATCGCGGTCAGCGTGCTCCTGACCATGCCAAGCGCGTAGTCATCGTGCGTGAGGTGCGCACGGCGCAGGCAGAAACTGAATTCGACCGGATGCGGAAACTTCGGCGCGCGTCCGAGGCCGCCGTGTTCCTCGTCGAAATGGTCCTTGAGTTCGCGCAGCGCGGTGTCGAGCGGCGTCACCCGCAGCGGCGCGTCGGACGCCGGCACTTCGGCGTGCGCGAGGATCGCACGCAGGTGTTCGTTCTGCTGTTCGATCTCGTTGCGCTTGTCGCGGTAGGCGGCAGCGACCTGTGCAAGCACGTCCTTGAAGCCGGGCATGCCGTAGCGCGCGGTCTTCGGAAAATAGGTGCCGGCGAAAAACGGCGTCTGGTCGGGCATCAGGAACATCGTCAGCGGCCAACCGCCGTTGCGGTGTGTCAGCACGCCGTGCGCGGTCTGGTAGATCTGGTCGAGATCGGGGCGCTCCTCGCGGTCCACCTTGATGTTGACGAACAGTTCGTTCATCAGCGCCGCGGTCTCCGCGTCCTCGAACGATTCGTGCGCCATCACATGGCACCAGTGGCACGCCGAATAGCCGATCGACAGCAGGATCGGCTTGTCTTCCTGTTTGGCTTTAGTTAGAGCTTCGAGCCCCCACGGATGCCAGTCCACGGGATTGTTGGCGTGCTGCTGGAGATAGGGGCTGGTTTCCTGGGCGAGATGATTATGAATTTGTCACCATAATTCGAGCAACTAAATTTCCTCCATCGGCATAGTTTATTTAATCAACGAATAGCCGACGACTAAAACTAAAATCCAGATTGCAACAGTTAAACCTTTCAATGCTTTTGTGACGGCTATTATATTGATGGTAGAAGGTGTAATTTGATTATGTGGCTCATCGGCATAGATATTTCCGTTATCTTCTAAATTTTCACGAGATATTTCCATCTTAATGCCTAAGGAAGTCGATATATTGACCCATGCTACCGGTGCAGCAGCTCCTTTTTCTATAAATAGATCTCTAGGATGGTACCATTCACTTAAAAAATCATCTACTTCGTAACTAAATGAAAGGAGGTTAACACCCACTTCAATTTGCGTGTTAGGGTTTTGAGCCAAGTGTTTTAAGATATCTTCAATTTGTTTTTCTGGTAATTGCAATTCGAAACAGAGGTAATCTTCTCCCGGTTCAAAATCGGCGCGAAAACAAATGCCATGATAAATTCCGTTTGGGAAGCTTTCATTTCCTTCAATGGGTTTCCCGGTTTTTAAGACAACTTTAGTATTGCCAGATGGTTTTTCAAGCTTCGAGATTTCTTTATTATCGCCGTCTACTAAAGTGCAATAGATCGTATCTCTCGTTTTCTCGTTATCTACCAGTCCACTGATAGATCGGGTTGTATTTATTTCTGGTTTTATTAAATGCCAAGGCGAAGTGGCGTGCTTGTTGTCTATATCCCAATTGGAATTGGAAACTTTGAAATCAGAGATGATTTTTATATTTTTTAATGGCAAACGAATAAAATTGAAATGTCTACGCCACTCTAAAGGTCGATTGCGATCATTCGGGGGATTGGCTTCTTGATATACGACATCACTAATTTTTCTTAGCGCTTCATTGTTTGAGATCATTGCGATACCTCAATCGTCGGCTAAAAATTACAAGTCATAATTATTCGCCATCCGTCACCGCACCCTTACTCGCGGTCGAAACTAGCTTGATGTACTTGCCAAGCGCGCCGCGCGTGTAGCGCGGCTTTGGGTGTTTTCTGCTGACAGTGCTGTCAACGATAGACATCTTTGCGATGACCGATCTTGAATATCGTTATTTCGTGAGTATCATCGTTGATGAGATAAATGATACGGTAGTTTCCTTGCCTTAACCGGTAGCGATTGTCATGTCCCGCAAGTTTTTCGGAGCCAGCCGGGCGCCCATTCGCCGCCAGCGTCAGAATTTTTGAGACTATTTTTTGGCGATCGGCCTTGCTGCCTGTCCCGTCGATTTCTTTGGCCGCCGACGTTTTGATCAGCAGCTTATATCCGGCCACGCTGTTTCAGGCCCTGGACAAAGCTTTCAAAGGAGGCGCTTTTTTCTTTTTTCCTCTCGGAAAAGGCCGCAAGGTCTTCGGCGTCCTCGGCAAGGACAGTTTTTACCGCATCGTTAACCATGTCCGAAATCGAACGGTCTGCCGCCGCCGCTTTCAGGCGCAGCGCGCGATGCACGTCGCTTTCGAAATAAACCGTGGCGCGTTTCTGGGAATCCATAGAAACATTATGTCGCTTAAACGTTACGACGTCAAGTTACCCTGATTCACTCACCGTCCGTCACCGCGCCCCTGCTTGCAGTCGATACCAGCTTGATGTACTTGCCGAGCGCGCCGCGCGTGTAGCGCGGTTTCGGTTGTTTCCACGCCGCGCGGCGTTTGGCGATCTCGGCGTCGCTGACATTGAGCTGCACCACGCGCTTGTTGGCGTCGATCGTGATCGAGTCGCTTTCCTGCACCAGCGCGATCACGCCGCCGTCGTACGCTTCCGGCGCGACGTGGCCGACCACCATGCCCCAGGTGCCGCCCGAAAAGCGGCCGTCGGTGATGAGTCCCACAGAGGCACCGAGCCCTTCGCCGATCAGCGCCGAGGTCGGCGCCAGCATTTCCTGCATGCCGGGACCGCCTTTCGGCCCTTCGTAGCGGATCACGAGCACGTCGCCGGCCTTGATCTTCTTGGCGAGGATTGCCTCCATCGCCAGCGGCTCGGAATCGAACACGCGCGCCGGGCCGGTGATCTCCAGACTTTTCAGACCGCTGATTTTCGCGACGCAGCCTTCAGGGGACAGGTTGCCCTTCATGATCGCAAGATGGCCTTGCGCATAAAGCGGCTTGCTCCAAGGCCGGATCACTTCCTGATCTTTGCGCGGCTCATCGGGAACGTCTTTCAATTCCTCGGCAAGCGTCTTGCCGGTGATGGTGATGCAGTCGCCGTGCAGCAACCCGTGGTTGAGCAGCATCTTCAGCACCTGCGGCACGCCGCCGGCCTGATGAAAGTCCGTCGCGACGAAACGGCCTGACGGTTTCAGTTCGCATAGCACCGGCACCTTCTCGCGCACGCGCTCGAAATCGTCGATTGTCCACTCGACCTCGGCCGCGTGCGCGATCGCGAGGTAATGCAGCACCGCATTGGTTGAGCCGCCGGTCGCCATCACCAGCGCGATCGCGTTTTCGATGGATTGGCGAGTGATGATATCGCGCGGCTTGAGGTCGAGCTTGATCGCGTTCACCAGCACTTTTGCTGACGCCGCAGCGGAATCGGCTTTCTCGGGGTCGGGCGAGGCCATCTGGCTCGAACCGAGCAAACTCATGCCGAGCGCTTCGAACGACGACGACATCGTGTTCGCGGTGTACATGCCGCCGCAGGCGCCGACCGTCGGACACGCATTCTTCTCGATGCCGACCAAATCTTCTTCCTTCATTTTACCGGCGGTGTACGCGCCGACCGCTTCGAACGGCGAGACGATGGTGAGTTTCTCGCCCTTCCAGAATCCGGGCTTGATGGTGCCGGCGTAGACGAAGATGCCGGGCACGTTGATGCGCGCCATCGCCATGAGGCTGCCCGGCATGTTCTTGTCGCAGCCGCCGACCGACAGCACGCCGTCCATCGCCTGGCCGTTGACCGAGGTCTCGATCGCGTCGGCGATCACTTCGCGCGACACCAGCGAATATTTCATCGCTTCGGTGCCCATGCCGATGCCGTCGGTCACGGTCGGGAAACCGAACACCTGCGGCATCGCGCCGGCTTCCCTCAGCGCGGCGATCGCGCGGTCGACCAGCACCTGAATGCCGGCGTTGCACGGGTTCATCGTCGAATAGCCGTTGGCGACGCCGACGATCGGCTTGTCGAAGTCGCCGTCCTTGAAGCCGACCGCGCGCAGCATCGCTCGGTTCGGCGAGCGCGCCACGCCGGCGGTGATCAAGCGGCTGCGTCTGTTGAGTGCCATTTGCGTTTCCCGCTACGTATAATCGGGCAATTTTACCGCGAGACTATTGCCAGATGCTGGTTCACCCGCAATTCGACCCCATCGCGTTCCGTCTCGGCCCGCTCGCGGTGCATTGGTACGGCCTCATGTACCTGCTGAGTTTCGCGCTGGTGTGGATCGTCGGCAACTATGCGATCAAGACACGCCCGCATGCGGTGTGGACAGCGAAGCAACTCGAAGACGCGCTGTTCTACGGCATGCTCGGCGTCATCGTCGGCGGGCGGCTCGGTTTCGTGCTGTTCTACAAGCTCGACGATTATCTCGCCGCACCGTGGCACATTTTTTACCTGTGGGAAGGCGGCATGTCGTTCCACGGCGGCTTCCTCGGTGTGATCATCGCGATGCTGTGGTACGCGCGCAAGCACCGGCAGCACTGGCTCGCGATCACCGATTTCATTGCGCCGCTCGCATGCCTCGGCCTCGCCTGCGGCCGGCTCGGCAACTTCATCAACGGCGAACTGTGGGGACGGCCGACCGACGTGCCGTGGGCGATGGTTTTCCCGAACGTGGACCAAACGCCGCGTCATCCATCCGAGCTTTATGAGTTTGCGCTCGAAGGCGTCGCGCTGTTTCTGATTTTGTGGTTCTTCTCGGCCAAGCCGCGGCCGCGCGGCGCGGTGTCAGCGTTGTTCCTGATCGGCTACGGGACGTTCCGCTTCTTGGTCGAGTTCACGCGCGAGCCCGACCGCTATCTCGGCCTGCTCGCGCTCAATCTATCGATGGGGCAATGGCTGTCGCTGCCGATGATCGTCGCCGGCGCGGCGCTGATGATTTACGCCTATCGCCACGGCAAAGCGATCAGTTGAGTTGGTGGTTCGCGGCGGATTGGGCGAGCGCGGCGCGGCGTCCCAGCAAGCGCTCGAAGTTGGCGAGTGAAAACAGGTGCGCGTAAATTCCGCCAAGAAAATTCTGCTGCGCGAGGCTTTTGAGTTTGCCGGCATCGAGCGCGCCGAGCGCGGCCTCGGCGATGCGGAACAGGCCGGTCATCTGCAGCGGCTCGCCCTGATTCGGCATCGCCTGCATCACGAACGGCTCGAGCAGCCGGTATTCTGCGAGCAAACGGCACATTTCCTCGGTGCGCGCCAAGTCGGCTTCATATTCGAACAATAATTTTTCCAGCGCCTGCCATTCGGGCACCGGATTGCCTTTCTTGTCGAACAGTGACGTGCCGCGATCGTCGAGCGCCTGCTTCTCGACGCAGGTGACGCGCTCGGGACGCGTTTCGCCGTTGACGGTGACGCGCGTCATGCAGAACGGATAACGCCGCACATAGGCGGGAAGGTAAACCGCAACATCCCAATTGCCGTCCGGCTGGATGAACAGATTTTGCCGCGCCTCGAAGCCGAGCACCGCCATCGGCGTATAAGTCTTGCCCTGATCGCCGCTGATGAAGGCCACAGGATAATCGCGGCCCGCCGGCGGAAATTCGGAGCAGCTGACCGGCACCAGCGTCATGGTGCGGAACGCCGCGGCCACCGCACGGCCCTGCGGTAGCCGCACGCGGTGGGTCCTGGCCAGCGCCACGACTTCGTTGAACCCGTAGGGCGGGGAGATTTGCATTGACGGCCCTTCCGATTTGGTTATGACCAGTTGCCCGGCCGGTTTTACGCCTCCGCTTTTTGCCAGTAAAATACGCGCCTTTCCATGGGGACGTAGCTCAGCTGGGAGAGCGTCGCGTTCGCAATGCGAAGGTCGGGAGTTCGATCCTCCTCGTCTCCACCATCATATTTTATCAGGCTTGGGCGACACTCAATAAAAAGCCGCCCTCAAGGGCGGCTTTCTCGCCGTTTTTCAACGGCAACCTCCAACTTCAAATTTTATTTTGCGGCGGCTGGCTGCGCGCCGACCGGACTATCTCCCACCGGCCTTGATTATTTTTTCCCAGGTTTGGTTGTCCAACACCGCAGCGATGATGGGCAGTACGATAATTGCAAGCATGATGATGACAACGGTATCCATATTTCCCTCCATTTAAAACGAGAGGTTGACCGCATCGATCCATTTTGGCGATAAAGCCCGCAATCTTTACCGGGCTTCCACGCTCCGCGACCATTCTCGTATCGCCATTTAACTCCGATCCGGCCTGATTGTTATTGATATAGCTCAAGGTTCAGGCTTTTACCGCCCCGCGTGTTTATGCGACGCCTATTAATTTGACCCAGTGATTCCGGCGGCCGGTTCGCCGATGTTGACAGTAATGTCAAAATAATCCGGCGTTCCGGAAGATAAGGCACAATTCGGCGCTATGATTGTTCCGGTTTTTGTTTAAGCGCGCTTTGAGGGGTGTTCATGGAAAAACGATCCATCCAGACCGATGCCGCGCCGCAGGCGATAGGCACCTATTCACAGGCTATCTGCACCGGCGGCGGCACTGTTTATCTTTCGGGGCAGATCGGGCTCGATCCATCGACGATGCAGATGATGGAAGGCATTGAGGCGCAGATCGTGCGCGTGGTCGAGAACTTGAAGGCGGTTGCGACTGCGGCGGGCGGTGGGCTCGACGATATCGTCAAGCTCAACGTATATCTGACGGATCTCGCGCATTTTCCGCGCGTCAACGAGATCATGGCCGGGTATTTCACGCCGCCGTATCCGGCGCGCGCGGCTGTCGGTGTTGCCGGCCTGCCGCGCGGAGCGCTGGTCGAAATGGACGCGGTCATGGAATTGAAGTAGCCGTCGAGCGTGAACGGCAAGGCTGGCAAACAGCGCACGCCGAATTCCAATGCGTCTGCGCTGGAGAAGCTCGGCATCGCGCGCGAATTCGATCTCGTGCTGCACCTGCCGGCGCGCTACGACGATGAAACCAGGCTGTGGCGGATTGCGGATGCGCCGCACGGCCGAACGGTGCAGGTCGAAGGCGCGATCATCAGCAGCGATATCAAGTACCGTCCCAAGCGCCAGCTGGTCTGCGCCATCGAAGACGGTTCGGGAACGCTGGTGGTGCGTTTGCTCAATTTCTATCCCAGCCAGGCCAGGCAGCTTGCGCCCGGCGCCCGGGTGCGGATGTTCGGGGAGATCCGCCAGGGGTTTTTTGGCGCGGAGATGGTGCATCCGAGGTACCGCGTGGTGCGCGAGGAGACGCCGCTGCCGAAGACGCTGACCCCGGTATACCCGACTACCGCCGGCTTGGGGCAGGTCAGTCTGCGACGCATGATCGACCATGCGCTGATGGATACTCCGCTCGACGATACGCTGCCGGCCGACCTGCTGGCGCGGCTGGCGTTGCCGGCCTTTGCGGACAGCGTCCGTTTCTTGCATGCGCCGCCGGCCGATGCCGTGCAGCAGGAATTGCAGCAGCGTACCCATCCGGCGTGGCGGCGCATCAAGTTCGACGAACTGCTTGCCCAGCAGCTGTCGATGCGCATTCATCGTGACCGGCGACGGTCTGTTGCGGCGCCGCCACTGGCACCGCGCGATCGGCTGACACCTGCATTGCTGGAGCGTCTGCCATTCAGGTTGACGCAGGCACAGCAGCGCGCCGCCGCCGATATTCGTGACGATCTTGCACAACCGCACCCGATGCGGCGCCTGCTGCAGGGGGATGTCGGCAGCGGCAAGACCGTAGTCGCCGCGCTCGCCACGCTGCAGGCCATCGAAAACGGCTTTCAGGTTGCGGTGATGGCTCCGACCGAGATCCTCGGCGAGCAGCATTACCGCAAATTTTCTGCCTGGCTCGCGCCGCTGGGCATCACCGTTACCTGGCTCGCCGGCAGCCTGAGCCGGACGCAAAAGCGCGCGGCGCTGGCCCAGACGGCTGCCGGCGCCGCGCAAATCACGATCGGCACTCATGCGTTGTTTCAGGATGAGGTCGAATTCCGGCAGTTGGGGCTGGCGATCATCGACGAACAACACCGATTTGGTGTGCGCCAGCGGCTGGCGCTTGGGCGCAAGGGCGAAAAGCATGAGGCGCTGCAGCCACATCAATTGATGATGAGCGCAACGCCGATTCCGCGCACGCTTGCGATGAGTTATTACGCCGATCTCGATGTGTCGATGATCGACGAGTTGCCGCCCGGCCGCACTCCGGTCGTGACGCGGCTCGTCGCCGACAGCCGCCGCGACGAGGTGATCCAGCGTGTGCGCGATGCCTGCATTTCCGGCAGTCAGGCGTACTGGGTATGTCCGTTGATTGAAGAATCCGAAGCATTGCAATTGCGGACAGCGCTGGAAACCTACGAGCGCGTGGCGGCGCTGTTTCCCGAGCTGAAAGTCGGTCTGGTGCACGGACGGCTGAAAGCCGAGGAAAAAACCGCGGTGATGGAGGCGTTTCAACGCGGCACAATCCAGTTGCTGGTCGCAACTACCGTGATCGAGGTCGGCGTCGATGTGCCGAATGCGACGCTGATGGTGATCGAGCACGCTGAACGCATGGGGCTGGCGCAGTTGCATCAGCTGCGCGGCCGCGTTGGCCGCGGCGAAGGACAAAGCGCATGCATTCTGCTCTACCAGGCGCCGCTATCGGCATCGGCACGTGAACGCCTGAAGATCATTTATGAAAACACCGACGGTTTCGAAATCGCACGCCATGATCTGCGCTTGCGCGGCCCCGGCGAATTGCTTGGCGCGCGGCAGAGCGGTGTGCCGCTGCTGCGTTTTGCCGATCTCTCCGTCGATCTTGATTTGCTGGACGCGGCGCGCAATGCGGCGGACGCGATTCTGCGTACGCAGCCGCAGATCGCGCAGCGGCATCTTGAGCGTTGGCTGGGCGACCGCCAGCGCTATCTCGGTGTTTAGGCGATAATTCAGGCCTTGAATCCGATGGTGAAAGTATCCGACACTTGGTGTCCGCGCGCGCTATGCCCGGATGCCAAGCTGCGGCACTGGCTGATCGACCGCGGCTCGCTGACCGCGCGCCTCGGTCGCCGCTGCGGTCATTTCGAGGTGAGACTGCTGCGGCAGTCTTATTCGTCGCCGCTGCGCGATGAACGCCGCATGATAGCTTTGCGGGGTGGAATGCGCTGCATGGTGCGCGAAGTGGCGCTCGAATGCGACGGCCGCCCCGTGGTGTTTGCGCACTCGGTGCTGGCGCGTCGGGGGTTGCGCGGGCCATGGCGCATGGTGGCCGGGCTGGGGCAACGCCCTCTCGGCGCGGCGCTGTTCGCTGACCCGAACATCGATCGCCATCGGTTGCATTTCCGGCGACTGCGGAGCGGCAATGCGCTGTATCGCTGCGTAGACGTAGACAATCTGCTAGACCGCCCTGCTGCCGCGTTATGGGCGCGCCGGTCGCTGTTCGTATCTCGTGGCGCGCGACTATTGGTGACGGAAGTATTCCTGCCAGCAGTGCTGGATCTTGCGCCATGACCCTGACCGAACGGCTCAACGTTTACGAGAAGCTGATGCGGCTCGACAGGCCGATCGGGATATTGCTGCTGTTATGGCCGACGCTGTGGGGGCTGTGGCTGTCGTCGTACGGATTTCCTCATCCCGCAGTTGTCGTGATTTTCGTCCTTGGTGTGGTGTTGATGCGTTCGGCAGGGTGCATCGTCAATGATGTTGCCGACCGGGATTTTGATCTGCATGTGGAACGCACCAAAGACCGTCCGCTCGCGTCGAAACTGGTCCCGACATGGGAAGCGCTGTCATTGGCCAGCGTGTTGATGCTGTTGGCGTTTTTGCTCGTGCTCCAGCTCAACCGCCTGACGGTTGAGCTGTCTTTGATTGCGTTTCTGTTGGCGGTGATTTACCCGTTTCTGAAGCGCTTCTTCTGGCTGCCTCAGGCCTGGCTAGGAGTCGCGTTCGGCTTCGGGATTCCGATGGCATTCGCCGCGCATCAGGGCGCCGTTCCACCGGTGGCGTGGGCAGTGCTGATCGCCAACATGTTCTGGGCGATCGCGTACGATACCGAGTACGCAATGGTCGATCGCGACGACGACATCAAGCTGGGACTCAAGTCATCGGCAATCCTGTTCGGTCGTTTTGATGTGCTCGGCGTGATGACGTGCCATGCCCTGTTTTTGCTGACGATGGCGGGGGTCGGCTGGCGCGCCCACCTCGGCGTGTTTTATTTCGCCGGCCTGATTGCTGCGGCGCTGCTGGTTTATTACCAGTTTCTTCTGATCCGTGGCCGCCAGCGCGATGGGTGCTTTCGGGCGTTTCTCAACAATGATCTAATCGGCGCGGTGATTTATGGCGGCATTCTGTTTGCTCTCCTGGCGCAGATGCCGCCATTTATTACTCGCTGAATCCGGCCGGAAAAAAGCCCGGCATGGC